>Ga0065723_101701_pt1 | contig 57429 bp, 55 predicted proteins | sample TheenrcuSG05Z960_FD_59110 | JGI IMG/M metagenome (GOLD analysis project Ga0065723, IMG submission 59110) | Thermophilic enrichment culture from UC Davis - Sample SG0.5Z960 | ecosystem: Engineered > Solid waste > Grass > Composting > Bioreactor | place: USA: University of California, Davis
CCTGGATGCTCCGCCCCGCCGCGAAATGCCGCTGGGCGGCGCCCCCCCGATCCGGTGCGGCGCTCCGATCCGCCGATCCGCTCCGCTCCGCCGATGAATCCGCCGGCCCGGGTGCCGCGGCGCCCGCTACTCCTTTTCCGCCCGCCGGACAGCCGTGCCGGCGCCCGCGCTCCGTTCGGCCGCCCCGGAAACCGGCCGTGCCGGAGTCGTTTCCGCCGCCTGGTCCCCGGCGGACGGTTTTCCGCCGGCCGCCTTCCCCGCCGGTTTTGCGCCGGCCCGCACGACCGGACTTTGGACGGCGCGCGCTGCCCTGGCCTGGCGGATCGCCGCCGCCTCTTCGATCAGTTTCAATTCATCGATCGCTCCGCTCACGACCCGGTACGTGCGCCGGGCCACTTTCTGCCTGCGCCTCCTCTGCTTGCCTGCGCTTCGCTTCGCCATGGATGACTTCCTCTCCCGTTTGAAAGCTTCTTGCCGCCTGTGCCCGCGCGGTCCGTCCTGAACGTCCCCGCACGCGCCTTCCTTTCGTCCCGCCTTTTTGTCCGGCGGCATTCCGCGGCCCCGGCGGGCGTTCCGTGCTGTTGCAACCATGCGCGCGACCGCCCGTCGGCCTCCGGCTGCCGGCCGTCGCCGGCCGATCGCCGTCCGCCGCAAAAAGCTCGCCCGCCGACCGCCGCCCAACGGCCGTCGCCCGTCATCCGTAGCCTATGCCGCCGTTTTCCCGCATGACACCTGTCCCGGCAAAAATGCGCGAATACCCACGATACAGCGCCAGCTGCCTGTCCGCCGTCCGCTGCCAGGAGAAATGGCGCCGCGCCGTTTCCGCCGCCCGTTCACCCATGGCCCGCCGCAGCGTTTCGTCGGCCAGAAGCCGGATGAGGAGCGCCGGCAGCCGTTTCCGGAGTTTGGCGGGCGGCACCAGGAACCCGTTTTCCCCGTGGACGACGATTTCCGGGATGCCGCCGATGCGGCTGGCGACGACCGGCAGGCCCGAAGCCATCGCCTCCACGTTGACGAGCCCGAACGCCTCTTTGCCGACCGAAGGCACCACGGCGACGTCCGCCGCCCGGTACCACTCCGGCAACGCCGAATGGGGCACATAAGACAGGAAGCGGACGCTGCCGCCCGTAACCCGTTTTCCCACTCCGGGTGACTAACTTGCGCACAGTAGGGTCNNTTTCCGCTTCGAAACCGTAAAACGCCGAGCCGGCGATGACGAGCACCGCGTCGGGGAACCGGCGGATCACCTTGCGCCAGCACCCGAGCAGCAGGTGGACCCCCTTGATCGGAATGAGCCGGCCGGCATAGATCACCACCGGCCTTCCCGCCAGTCCGTGCCGGGCCTTGAACGCCTCGCGCGCCTCGCGGACGCCTTCCTCCCACCGGGAGCGGAACCGCACCGGGTCCATCCCCAGATGGTTGACCAGCATTTTGCCCTTGAAACGGGGAAACCGTCTGGCCAATTCGCGGCGCAGAAAGCGGCTGTTCAGCACGATGCGGTCCGCCGCCCGCAGCTCCCGGCGAAGCCGTTTGCCCGAAATGTGCCGCGGGCTCGTGAAGGTCAGGGAGTGCAGCGTCAGCCACACCTCCGCCCGGGGCACCGCCCGCTTCACCATCCGAACCAGTTTCGGCCGGTTTTCCACCTGGACCAGATCGGGCCGGATGCGCCCGAGCTGCTCCAGCACCCGGACCCGGTAGCCGGCCGCGGTTTTCGCCGCCGGCCGGATGTGCGTCACGCCGCCGATCGTCTCCGTTTCCCGCATGCCTTCTTCCTGTTTCGAAAACACGAACACGTCCGCCGCTTCCGCGATCCGCCGGCTGATTTCATCCGCCGCCCGCTCCACGGAGCTCGCGCCGTCAGAAGGCAGGGCGAACGTGCCCGGCGTCACGATGGCCACCCTCGGCTTTCCGACCGGTTCCCGCACCGCATCTTCCGCCTTTCCGTCCCGATGTCCCCGCCGCGTCCCCTTGCGCTTCCGCGCCATCCGCCGGCGGCTGTCTGCCACTGCCATCTTACACGCAAGGCGGGCAAAAGGCGCCAAAAAGGGGCGACTGTCCGCTCGCGCACACCCATCCGCCCGCCGTGTGCGGGAATACGATGAAGCAAGGAGTTGAGGACGATGGCAAAACCGATGGTGGGCGTTCTCCTGAACGGCCGGCTGTACCGGGGCATCCCGCGGGGGAAAACGGCGCACGAAGCGCTGCTTCTCTACGTGGCGGCGGCGGAAGCGCACGGCGTCGTTCCGTGTTTCGTGAAGCTGGGACATTTGCGGCCGGGGGCCAAAACGACGACGGCCTACGTCTGGGAAGGCGAGCGGTTCGTGAAAAAGCGGGTGCCCATGCCGAAGGTGGTGCACAACCGGGCCATCTTCAAAAAGAGGAAGCTGAACGACAAGCTCAAAAGGCTTGCGGCCGCGGGCGTGCACATCTACAACGGCATCAACCGGCACGGCAAGGTGCGCATCCACCGGCTGCTGATGGAGGACCCGTCACTGCGCATCCATCTGCCGGAAACGCTGGAGGCGACGCCGATCAACATCCGGGACATGATGAAGCGGCACGGGGAGCTGATCCTGAAGCCGAACAGCGGAAGCGTCGGACTGGGAGTCATGATGCTGAAAAAAAGCGGCGGCGCGTGGGTGCTGGAGACGGCGGCGGCGGACGGGAACGTGCGGACGGAGCCGGTGGATCTGTCCCGTCCGCTGCCGCGGCGGCTGAGGGAACGCATCTACGCGAGACGCTACCTCGTGCAGCAGCGGCTGCCGCTGGCCACCTGGGACGGGAGGCCGTTCGACATCCGGGTGTCCGTCCAGCGCGGGCAGGGCGGCGACTGGCAAATCACCGGCATGGTCGGCAAGGTGGCGGCGGAGCGGTCGTATGTGACCAACGTCGCCCGCGGCGGCACGGTGATGCCCGTGGAGCGGCTATTGGCCCGTTTTCCGGCCCTCGACCCGGATGAAGTCCGGCACGACATCGCCCAATTCAGCCTGCGGGTCGCCCGCCGGCTCAGCCAATCGCTGCCCCGCCTGGCGGACATCGGGCTCGACGTGGGCATCACGGAAGCCGGCTTTCCCATGTTCATCGAATGCAACGGGCGGGATTTGCGCTACAGCCTTCTGCGGGGCGGGCTCGTGCGGGAATGGATCGACGCCTACGGCAATCCGATGGCGTACGGCGCCTACCTGCTGGAGAAGCACCGGGCCGAACGGCGCCGCGCCGGGACCGGCCGGTGACCGGGCCGGACGGTAACCGGACCGGGCCCGGCTTCTTTTTTCTGCCGGATGTCCGACCTCGCCGGAATCGGGTTGCCAGCCTGCGCGAAAATATGTAAAGATACAACTGTGACTTTTGGCAGACGAATGACGGGAGACAGACATGGACATGTGGACGTCCGTTTTTTCGCCTGATGACCGAACTTTCCGCCCGCAAATGGTTATCCCGCGCAGCCGGACGGCTGGCCGGATCAAGCATGAGCCGGCGCTTCATTCCGCGTTTCGCCCGCATATACGGCATCGATCCGTCCGAAGCGGAGCTGCCGTTGGAGCAATACCCGTCGCTGAACGCGTTTTTCACGCGGCGCCTCAAACCGGGCCTGCGGCCCGTCGATCCGGATCCCGACGCGGCGACGAGCCCCGTGGACGCGCGGATCACCGGCATCGGCTTTGCCCAGGACGGCGTGCTCCTGAACGTGAAGGGGCAGAACTATGACGTCGAATCGCTTCTGAACGGGTCGCCCCGCAGCGTCAATTACCGCAACGGATTCTTTTTCGTGCTTTATCTGAGTCCGTCCGACTACCACCGCATCCACAGCCCGGTGTCCGGCGCCATCGTGGAAAAGGAGCATGTGCCGGGCAAAGTGTACCCCGTCAACGAGTTCGGCCTTCGCCACATGAAAAAGACGCTGAGCCGCAACGAACGGGTGATCACCTACATCCGTCACGACCGGGGGGAAGCGGCGCTGGTCAAGGTCGGCGCCATGAACGTCAGCAGCATCCGGTACGCGGACACCCTCGGCGACCGGGGTGGAAAAGGGCGAGGAGCTGGCCATGTTCGAGTTCGGATCCACCGTCGTGCTGCTTTTCGAGCAGGGCACGTTCCGGGCGCGCCCGGACCTGATGGTCAACAGCAGGGTGCGGATGGGCGAAAGGCTCGGCATCCTCGTGGACAAGCACGGCGCAAAACAAGGCCGCTGACCCGGCCGGATCCGCCGCAGGCGGTTCCAGGGACAGCGGCCTTGCCGCTTGTTCCGGCGCGAAATCCGGTGTCAGAGCGGCTCTCCCTGCGGAATGCACCGCAACAGTTCCGGCTTGACGACGCGGACCGGTTCTCCGCGTTTTTTCATCAGCGACTTGAGCTGTCGCGGACAGGCGACCCGCCGGCGCAGGCCGCCCTGGATCAGCCAGACGGCCGGCCCGTCCCCCTTGAGCAGCATGCCGTCGCGCAGCCAGCTGATGCGCGGCCGGCAGTCGATGCCGCTTGTCCGCCGGATCAGCGAGGAAAGCGCCGGCCCGGAAAGCCGGAGGGGATACAGATGGCGGAGCGCCCGTTCCGCCGCGGCATCCGCCATCCCGCCGTCGAGGACGGCGAGCGCCCGTTCCGCCGTCCGCTCCGGCCCTTCGGCGGCGAATCCCCAACGTTCGAAAACCTCCGAATGCGGCCCTTTCAGCACGATGAGCGGCCGCCGCGCCATGAGCGCCTCCAGGCCGACCGTGGAGCTTTCCGCGACGACGGCCGCCGCGCGCCGGAGCACGTCATGTAGATCGATGCGCTGCGGGAGCACGGTGACGTTCGGAAAAGCGGCCGCCAGGCGTCCGTATTCGGCGGTTTTTCCCGACCGCTCTTCCAGCGGATGGGGCTTGATCAGCACGCGCACGTCCCGCCGTCCGGCCAGTTCCCGGACGAGGCGCGCGACGTCCCCCGCCGGAAGGTGCGGCTGGGTCGCCACCAGCACGAAACGCTGGCCGGACGGCAAGCCGAGGCGGGCGGCGAGCGCCTCCGCGGACGGGGGCGTGCCGGTGAACAGCGGATCGAAACGGGGATGGCCCGTCACCGCAAGGCGCCGCCGGCGTGACGCCCCTCTCCGCGTACCAGGCCGCGTCCGCCGGCCCGTACACCGCCTGGATGTCGGCAAAAAACCGGCATGTAGGAAGTCTCCACGGCGATGACGCCGTGCTGGAGGCAGATGACGGGAATGCCCCGCCGCCTGGCGGCCAGCGCCAGCACCCGGGTCAGCGCCAGCTCCGTCGTGCCCACCACGAGGCAGCCCGGCGGATGCCGCTCCATGTAGGCCTCCGCCTGGACGATCAGCCGGACCCACTCCGGAATGCCCGCCAGAAACCGTTCCCGGAACGTTCCGTCCGCCATCAGCGGATGTCCGTCCAGCCTGCGCAGCAGCTTCTCCGCCCAGGCCCGGGCGGCTTTCGCCTGCGCCGTCCAATCTCCGCCGCATGCCCGCAAATTCCGCACGGCGAGGCCGTACCGCTCCCCGCCGCCGGAAGCGGCGAAATCGGCCACGATCACCGCTTTCTCCCGTCGGAAATATTCCCGGTACACCGATTCCGGAAAACGGAGCAGGCTCGTGCACAGGGCCACGTGGCCGCCCTTCCGGCGGGCGGGCGCCGGTTCCAGCCAGGTCCGGATCCTGGCGTCGAAAGACGGCTGGATGCGGGACGGCGGCATCCGTCCCGTGCCGCCTCCCGGGCTCCCCGCGCAAGCGGCGAAATTGGCGGCCAGCGCCAGGGGAATGCCCGAGATGCGCAGTTCGCCCATGGCGTCGATAAAATCCAGGTACCATCCCCAAAAGCCGCCCGCCAGCCCCGCCATCGTTCCGCCACTCCCCGTCCGTGATCCGCGATCCCGCGCCCGCCTTCGCACCGGCATCCGGCCCGCCGCAACGGGGCGCCTCCGCGCCGTCCGGCCGGTCATTCCATTGTATGCAGGCCGGCGAAGCGCGGCACGGCACGCCTCCCGTCCGTCTAGGACAACGCTTCCTCCAGCGCCCCGGCCAGCCGGCTCACCCCCCTCTTCCATTTCATCTTCTTCCAGATGGGCAAAGCCGAGGGCCAGCGCCGGCTTCGGGTTTTCGACGTACGTGCCGGCGAGATCGCGGACGAGCAGCCGGCGCCGGGCGCAGGCCGCCAGAAAGCGGGGGAAGGACGCCGCCGAATGCTTCCATTCCGCGTAGACATACAGCCCGGCGTCATTCGGATGGACGAAGACGCCGCCCGTCCCGCCCGCTTTGCAAGCAGCGACTCGAACCGTTCGCAAAGCTTCATGTACCGACGCCGCATGCGCCGCAGGTGGCGTTCGTATCCGCCGCCGTTCAGGAAGGCGGCCAGCGCCCGCTGCTCCAGAACGGCCGCCGGATGCGGCTCGAACAGCTGCTTCGCTTTGCGGAACGCGTCGGCCAACGCCGGAGGAACCACCGCATAGCCGAGCCGGATATCCTGCATCATGGTGCGGGAAAACGTGCCGACGAACGCCACCCGGCCCGTCCGGTCCAGCGCCTTGAGCGGCTCGACCGGCCGGCCGCGAAAGCGGAACTCGCTGTCGTAGTCGTCCTCGATCACGAAGCAGCGGTGCCGTTCCGCATGGTCCAGAAGCGCCAGCCGGCGCTCCAGGGGCATCACCGCTCCCGTCGGAAACTGCCGGCCCGGGGTGACGACGATGAGCTTCGCCGATGCCGGCAGCGCCTCCGTCACAAGCCCGCTTCGGTCCACCGGGCAGGGAATCACCCGCCCGCCGGCGGCCCGGATCGCCCGCACCGTTCCCCCGTAGCAGGGTATTTTCCACGGCGGCCGCTTCCCCGGGGTCGAGGAGGAGGTGAATCAGAAGGACGAGCGCCTGGTGGGACCCGCCGGTGACGAACACGTCTTCCGGCGCGGCGTCAATCCCGCGCGTCCGGCGCAAATGCCGGGCGATGGCTTCCCGCAGGGGACGGTGGCCTTCCGCCGCGTGGGCATCCGCCCGCTCCAGCCGGTACTGGTTGCGGACCTGGGCATACAGCAGCCGGTTCCACTCCTTCACCGGAAAATGCGACAGCGCCACCCGGCCGGGCGTAAAATCGATGACAGCTGGCGCACCGGAGGCGCCGCCGGCAACTTCCGTTCCGCCTCCCGCACCACGCCCGCCGCTGCTGTCGTCCGGCGGGCCGGCCGCATCCCCGGCCGCATCCGGCAGCGCCCGGATCCGTTCCCCCCATCGCGACAGCGCCGCCTCGCCCCGCACGTCCCGCTTCGCGGCGTGCAGATGCCCGCCCGTGCCGGCCGCCACCGTTCCGCTCCCCGGCCTCGTCCGCACGTAGCCCTGGGCCTGGAGCATGTCGTACACCGCGTTCACGGTGCCCCGCGACAGTCCGTACTGCCCGGCCAGCGCCCGGGTGGACGGCAGCCGGCTGCCCGGCGGAATGCGGCCGCTCATGATGCTGTCCCGGATCGCGTGGAACAGCGCTTCGGTTTTTCGCCCGTATCGCTTCAGGTTCGTTTCGTACGGCAGTTGCAGTTCCATCGGCGCATTCCCCTCTTTTTGACAACTGGTACAGTGAAATGAATATAAAGTGGATCTTTTTTATTGTCAATGAACCGGATAAAATGGTCCAAACGGACACAACGGGAGTGACGACGGATGCGGAGAAAGGAATTTGCAGTGGACGACCGCGAAGCCATCGAATCGTTTCTGCGCGAAATGGACTACGGCTTCCTGGGCACGATCAACGAGGCGGGAGAGCCGCGCGTCCTGCCTCTCAATTTCGTCTGGCTCAACGGGTGCATCTATTTCCACGGCAGCCGCGCCGGCGAAAAAATGCGCTCCATGGCCGCCGACAGCCGGGTGTGCTTCACCGTGGCGAAGCCTTATGCGCGGATTCCGTCCTATTGGTCCGACCCGGAACTCGCCTGTCCGGCAACGGTCTACTTCAAATCGGTGCTAATCACGGGCCGGGCGGAGGATGTGACGGACCCGGCGGAAAAGGCGGAGGCGCTCTCCGCCTTCATGAGGAAGCTGCAGCCGGAAGGCGGATATGCCCCCATCGATCCGGCCGACGAACGGTACGCCAGGCAGCTGGCCGGCACCGCCGTCGTCAAAATCACGCCGGACGCCGTGACCGCCAAGTTCAAATTCGGGCAAAACATGAAGGGCGACAAACGCCAGGCGGTGGTGGACCGGCTTCTGGAGCGGGACGGCCCGCTCGACCGGGAGACGGCGGAACTGATGAAGCGGCTGGCGCCTCCGGATCGCGGCCCGCAATGACGGCCGCGGCGGGCGTTCACGGCCGGACGTTTCCGGGCCGTCCGCCGCGCCGGCGATGATGACGATCACAACGGAACATGATATAATGACTTCATGTTTTTTCCGGATCGGACCGCCTGGGCTCCCGCCGCGGCCGATACCAGCCTGATCGGAAGGATGAAGTGTGATGAATGCCCTCGTCAGACAGCTGAACGAAACCCTGCAGAGAGAAAACCCGCACGTTTTCGAAATGTTGTCGGAACTGGGGAAAAAGCTCTACTTCCCCAGGGAAGGCATCATCAGCCAGTCCGCGGAAGCGGGCGCGAAGGCGACGAAATACAACGCCACCATCGGCATCGCCCTCGAGAAACGGAAACCGATGCACCTGAAGCTCCTGCAGGACACGCTGTCGGCGTATGAACCGAAAGATCTGTATCCGTACGCGCCGCCGGCGGGCAAGCCGGAGCTGCGCGCCGCCTGGCGGGAGAAGCTGCTTGCCGACAACCCGTCCCTGCGCGGCAAGCCGTTCGGCAATCCGATCGTTACCAATGCGCTCACCCACGGCCTGTCCGTCGTGGCCGACCTGTTTCTTGACGCCGGGGACGCCGTCATCATGCCGGACAAAAACTGGGAAAACTACGAGCTGACCTTCTGCCTCCGGCGCGGAGCGGACATGGTCCAGTTTCCGCTGTACGACGGGGCCGGACGCTTCAATGCGGACGGCCTGCGGGACGCCATTCTGGCCCAGAAGGCGCGCGGCAAGGCCGTCGTCGTTCTGAACTTCCCGAACAACCCGACGGGCTACACGCCGACCGTCGCGGAGGGGGACGCCATCATCGGCGCCATCCGGGCGGGGGCCGAAGCGGGCATCAACATCGTCGTGGCCGTCGACGACGCGTATTTCGGGCTGTTTTTCGAAGATTCCATGCACGAATCGCTGTTCGGGAAACTGATCGGCCTGCACCCCCGCGTGCTGCCCGTCAAGGTGGACGGGGCCACGAAGGAAGATTTCGTCTGGGGGTTCAGGGTCGGCTTCCTCACCTACGGCGGAGGTTCGGACGCGCTGCTGGCCGCCCTCGAGCAAAAGACGCTGGGCATCATCCGGGCCACCATCTCGAGCGGACCGCACCCGTCGCAGACGTTCGTGCTCCGGGCGCTCCGTTCCCCCGGTTTCGAAGCCGAACGCCGGGCCAAATTCGAGATCATGAAGCGCCGGGCCAACCTGGTCAAGGCCGTGCTGGACAGCGGGAAATACGATGATGCCTGGGAGTACTATCCGTTCAACTCCGGCTACTTCATGTGCCTGAAGCTGAAGCGGGTGAGCGCCGAGGCGCTTCGCGTCCGGCTGCTGGACCGATACGGCGTCGGCACCATCGCCCTGGGCGACACGGACCTTCGGATCGCGTTCTCCTGTCTCGAAGACGAGGAAATTCCCGACCTGTTCGACATCCTGTACAAAGCCGCGAAGGAACTGGAGGGTGAAACGGGCGGCTGACGGGCAGGGCCGTCCGCCGCCCCTGCCCCCTTGCCGGTGATGCCGGGCCATCCGTCTTCGCGTTCAGACGGCCGGCCGCAGGCGGCGCATCCATCCGCGCGTCAGATCCGTCGGCCGGCCAAGCAGCCGGCGAATCTCCCGGACCGTTCGCCAAAACGTGCGTCTGGACACCGGTTGGCCACCTCCTTCCGGAAAAAAGGATCCGTCAAGCAAAAAGCGCCGCTGCCCTCTCCCAAAGGGAGAAGCAGTGGCGCATGCTTTGCGACCGTGCAAACACATCCTAGCACATCGCCCATCTTTTGTAAAGAATTGGAACGGCCCCCGGCTTCACTTGCGGTCCAGAAGCCTGGCGGCGATGCCGGACAGTCCGTTCGGAAACGCCTGCAGCAGCTTCGCGCCCAGGGAGGCGAACGCCGGCAGCGTGATGTCCGGCTTGCCGGTTTCCAGCGCCTTCAGGACCGCCTTCGCCACCCGGTCCGGCTTGATCATGAAGCGGGCCACGTTGCTGGCGTAGCGGCCCGTCGGGTCCGCCAGGTCGAAAAACGGCGTATCCACCGGTCCGGGGTTGACGGCGCACACCTTCACCCCCGTGCCGGCCAGCTCCGCCCGGAGGCTCATGGTGAAGCCGAGGGCGGCATGCTTGCTCGCGGAATAGGCCGCCGCCTTCGCCGTGCCGATTTTCCCCGCCACGGACACCACGTTGACGATCACGCCGCGGTTTTCCTTCAGCATGTGGGGCAGCACCGCCTTCGTGCAGCGGACGACGGACAGGTAGTTCACCTCCATCATCCGCACGAATGCCTCCATGGGCATGTCCGGCACCCGCTGGAACAGGCCCGCCCCCGCGTTGTTCACCCATCCGTCGATGCGCCCGTGCGCCCGGAGGATGTCCGAAACGGCCCGCTCCACCTGGCCGTCGTCCGTCACGTCCGCCTCCAGGCACAGCACGTCCCGGTTTTTCAGGAGGGACGCCGTTTCCGCCAGCTTGTCGCGGCGCCTCGCCAGAAGCACCGGCACCGCTCCCGCCTCGTCCAGCCGGATCGCCACCTGCCGCCCGATGCCGCTGGAAGCGCCCGTGACGACGATGACGCGTCCTTGCAATCCGCCCATGCCCGCACCTCCCTTTTCCGTTCCGCGACGCCTTCCGGCGATGCGTCCTGCCTGGCGGCAGGTCTTCGGCATGCGACTCCGTATGCTATAATGAAAGACAATCCATCCCGAGCGGAGGAACGAACCCGATGCCCAATCTGTGGACCCACAACATCTTCGGCGACGAAATCGCCCGCGCCGCCGGCTGCGCCGGCTGGCTCGAAAACCCCGGCCTGCGGCGGCTCTATCACATCGGCTGCCAGGGGCCCGATTTTTTGTTCTATCACAACTTCCTGCCCTGGAAAGGACGCTCCCCGATGAACGAGCTGGGTACCCGCATGCACAACGAAGCATGCGGCCCCGTGCTGCTGCACATGGCGGATGCGGTCCGCCGCGCGGCCGCTTCCGCGGAGCACCCGCTCGCCGTCTATGCCGCCGGCTTCCTGACGCACCACGTGCTGGACCGCAACGCGCATCCGTACATTTTCACGAAATCGGGTTCGCGCAAGTGGGACCACCAGCGGTTCGAAGTGATCCTCGACACCCTCTGGGTCAGGCGGTTCCTCGGACTGGACACCTGGCGCACCCCGGCGTGGCGGGAAATCGACGCGGGACCGCGGCTGCCGGAGGACGTCGTCGCCATGCTGCACGGCGCCGCCTGCGCCCATTATCCGGATCTCGCGCGGCAGGTCGGACCGGAGGACTGGCAGCGCGCCTACCGGGACATGATCCGCGCCCAGAAGCTGTTCCATGATCCGTCGGGCATCAAGCGGCTCCTCACCTTCGGCAAAATCGAGCCGCTCGTGTACAAGCGGCGCATTCCCGACCGGGACTGGCTGAACGAAGCCCGCGCCCCGTGGCGCCACCCCGCCGTCGAAAACGAAACGTCCACCGCCTCTTTCCACGATCTGTGGGAAGACGCGATGGCCGACGGCATCCGGGTCATGGACGCGGCGCTCCGCTACTGGCGGGAAGGCGGCGAACAGGCCCGCGCCGCCCTGGCCGAAGCGGTCGGAAACCGCTCCTATGAGCACGGCCGGCCGCTGGAGGAAGGCCTCTCGATCCGTTTCGAGGACCCGATCTGGTAGCCGGGTCCGGTGGAGCCGTCCGTCGCCGGCCGGAAGCGGCCGGAAACGCGCGCTGCGCCGGTCCGCCACCCGCATCGCGCCACCCCGGCGCCGGACCGGGGCGAAAGTCGCGGCGCCGGGCCCGGACGAGCGGCCGCTTCCGCGTCCCATGGCGATCAGGCGGCGGCCGCCGCCCGGTCCGCCTCCTCCGCCTCGATGCGCCCCTTGTCGAGATTGACGAACATGAGCATGATCATGCCGCCGATGATGAACACGAGAAGCGCCAGGATGCCCATCCGGCTCGACTTGAACAGCTGGCTGGCCAGACCGAAGACGAAGGGCCCGAAGCTGGAGGACAGCTTGCTGGACACGCTGAGGAAGCCGAAAAATTCCGCCGACTGCCTTCTCGGCACGAGCCGGCTGAAGATGGAGCGGGCCACCGCCTGGCTGCCGCCTTGCACGAAACCGACCACGATGGCGAGCAGGTAGAAATGCAGCGCCGTCGTCATGAAATACCCGAGGGAGATGATCACCGCGTAGACGGCCAGGGACAGATACAGCGCCCGCTTCGCCCCGATCCGCTCCGCCATCCGGCCGAACAGCGAGGGTGCACGGGAACCCGACGAACTGGGTGATGAGCAGCGCCGCGATCAGATCGTTCGTGCCGATGCCGATCGTCTTGCCGTACATGGTCGCCATCGTGATGACCGTGTTGATGCCGTCGTTGAACAGCCAGAAGGCGATCAGATATTTGACCAGTTCCGGGAAACGGCGCACGTTGCGGAACGTGCGGTACAGCCGGCCGAATCCCCTGGCGGCGTATCCGGCGGCGGACAGGCGGACAACCGCTTTCGGCAGATGCGGTCCCGCGTGGCGGAAAATCGGCAGCGAAAACAGAAACCACCATGCCGCCACGGACAGGAAGCACAGGTAGGTGCCGTGCAGCGCGCTGTCCAGGCCGAACCAGCCCGGCTTCATGATCATCAGCAGGTTGACCGCCAGCAGCAGGCCGCCGCCCAGGTAGCCGACGGCATACCCCTGCGACGACACCATGTCCCGCTTCTCCTCCGGCACCAGATCCGTCAGCATCGAATCGTAGAACGTATTGCCGCCGGAAAACCCGATCTGCCCCGCGATGAACAGGATGGACGCGAGCAGCCAGTCGCCTTCGCCGACCAAAACAAACAGGGCCGTCGCCGTGATGCCGAGCCAGGCGAACGCCCGCAGGAACTGCAGCTTGCGGCCGGACAGATCGGCCACCGCGCCGAGAAACGGCGCCAGGAGCGCCACCGTCACCATCGCGGCCGACTGGGAAAAACTCCAGTAGCTCGCCGCTTCGTATTCCGCCAGCCCTTTGGCCGCCACGTCAAAATAAAAAACCGGCAGCACCGCCGCCACCATCGTCGTGACAAAGGCCGAATTGGCCCAGTCGTACATCAGCCAGCTCCGCACCGCTTTCCGGTTCATCCGACCGCCCCTTTCCGCTTCAGGCCGCAGCGCTTCTTTTCAAACCGCGACGCTCCTTTATTCCACGAATCCCGTCGAAAATCCTTTCCACATTGGTTTTGTTACAAAAATGAAACATTGCTGTTATCCTTTCATAACGTTGATCTTTTATAGTAAAGGCAAGACCCCCCTTTTCAATATATACATCCATTGAAAAAGGCCAGCCCGCCGTCGGGTTGGCCCCTTTTTTTGTATTCGGCATCCGGGGCGCGGTTTCCGTCAGGCCTCGATCGGCACCATGACCCGCTGCCGCTGGCGGAACACCGCCCATTCCCGGAAGCCGATGTCCCGGAGCCGGCGGGCCACCTGCGCGAATTCGTCGCCCACCCGGGAAGGCGTATGCGCGTCCGAGCCGAAGGTGATGGCGACGCCGTGGGCCAGCGCCATTTCCAGCAGGTCGTCGGCGGGATACCAGCCGCCGCACAGCTTCGTCTTGCCCGACGTGTTGATTTCGATGGCCACGCCGCTTTCCGCGATCGTCCTGAGCGCCTCGCGCACGGCCCGCTCCGCCGGTATGTCGCCAAACTCCGGGAAATTGGCCCGCATCGCGTCGATGTGCCCGAGCACGTCGAACATGCCGCTTTTCGCCGACCGGGCGATCAGGCCGTAGTAGGCTTCCTTCACCTCGATCCGCTGCGCCGTGTTCAGCGCCTTCCAGCGATTTTTGTTGAAAATGCTGATGCCGTGCACCTGGTGGACCGACCCGATGACGTAATCGAACGGGTAGCGGGACAGTTCCCGGCGGTACGTTTCGGCGTGTTCCGGAAAATAGTCGGACTCCACGCCGAACAGCACCTCGATTTTGCCGGCGAATTCCCTTTTCAGCGCCAGCGCTTCCTCCGCGTAGCGGGGAAATTCGCTTTTGGCCATGGCGACTTTCGGTTCCGGATGGTCGCGGGAGCTGGCAAAATAGGGCGAGTGGTCGGACAGGCCGATCATGTCCAGCCCTTCGCGGACGGCCGCCTCGACGTAATCCCGCAGGGAGCCGTCGGCGTGCCCGCAGCGTTCATGGTGGGTATGGAAATCGAATTTCACGCCTCTCTCCTCCTCCTCATCCGGCGGATGGCCCTGCCGGCCGCCATGGACCGGGGATCGGCGAAGCGGACGTCCGGACAACAAGCATCCGGTCCGCAGGCCGGATCGCGAACGCCCGCGTCCGGGTTCATTCCGGTATGGCGTCCGGTCCGGTGAACGGATCGCCCGGAATTCCCTTCAAATCCCGCAGAAATTGCTGCATCGCCGAATTCAGATAGCGGCCGGCCTTGTAGATGACGCCCACGGGATGCATGATCTCCAGCTCCCGCACCGGAATGATTTTCAGCGTGCCGCGCTTCACTTCCTCGGTCACCGACAGCTTGGATACGATGGCGGCGCCCATGTTCAGTTCCGCCATCCGCTTGACTTCCTCGCTGCTGGACAGCTCCATGACGATCTTCGGCCTGATGCCGAGCCGGCTGAACGTCTGATCCATGAACACCCGGGCCACCGTCTCCGGCGTCATCGTGATGAGCGGCACGTCCCGCAGTTCCTCGAAGGACAGGTGGTCTTTGTCCGCCAGCGGATGCTGCGGCGACACGACGAGCTCGAACGTGTCGTAGTACAGCACGCTCGTCACCAGGTTCGGCGACTTCTCGATCAGGTAGCCGATGCCGATGTCCACCGTGCCGTTTTCCACGCTGGACATGATCTGGGTCGAGTTCATCGACAGAATCGTCGTCTTGATGCGGGGATACTGGTTCTGGAAATACGCCAGCACCCGCGGCAGGATCTGCATCGCGATGGAGGTCGTCGTGCCGACCACGATGTGCCCCTGCGGCGTCTGCTCCAGATCGGCAAGCCGCGCCTTCAGATCCTCCACGATCTGCATGATTTTGATCGCATGCTCAAGGAACACTTTCCCGCTGTCCGTCAGCGTGACGGGATGGTTGCGGTCCACGAGCACCGTCTTGAATTCGTCCTCCAGGCTTTTGATCTGGGCGGATACGGCCGGCTGGGTCAGATTGAGCAGTTCCCCCGCCTTGCGGAAGCTCATCGTCTTGGAAATCGTAATTAGCGTTTCCAACTGATTGATATTCATGCTGGCCCCACCTCGCTTCCATCGCATGATCCGGTTCCGGGAACCGATATATAAAAAAAATTTATCAAATTGTCTTCCGTTCGTAAAGAAAAAAATCAAAAAAGGCGCCAAAAAACAAAAAAGCCTCCCGTCCGCCGGAATCGCCGGCGGGCCGGGAGGCGAGGCGCCCCGGCCGGTCATGCGGCCGGAGCCGGATTTTTCAGGTCATCAGCCATTTGCGGAACATCAGCCGCGTCGTGTCCCGGTTGATGGCCGCGATGGAGGTGGTCAGCGGAATGCCCTTGGGGCAGGAACGGACGCAGTTTTGCGAATTGCCGCACCCTTCGATGCCGCCGTCCTCCATGAGCGCTTCCAGTCGTTCCTCGGCGTGCATGGCGCCCGTCGGATGGGCGTTGAACAGGCGCACCTGGGAGATCGCCGCCGGTCCGATGAAGGAGCTGCGCTCGTTGACGTTCGGGCATGCCTCCAGGCAGACGCCGCAGGTCATGCAGCGGGACAGTTCATAAGCCCATTGCCGCGTCGACTCGGGCATGCGCGGACCCGGCCCGAGGTCGTAGGTGCCGTCGATCGGGATCCACGCCTTCACCCGCTTGAGGGCGTCGAACATGCGCTGGCGGTCGACGATCAGGTCCCGCACGACCGGGAACGTCCGCATCGGCTCGAGGCGGATCGGCTGCTCCAGCTTGTCGACGAGCGCCGTGCACGCCTGGCGCGGCTTGCCGTTGATCACCATGGAGCAGGCGCCGCACACTTCCTCCAGGCAGTTGGACTCCCAGACAACGGGGCTCGTCTTCTCGCCTTTGGCGTTGACCGGGTTGCGCTGGATTTCCATGAGCGCGCTGATGACGTTCATGTTCGGCCGGTACGGAATTTCGAATTCCTCGGTGTACGGTTTCCCGTCGGGCCCGTCCTGCCGCGTGACGATCAGCCGCACCGTTTTCGTTTTCGTGTCGAGAGCCGCCATGTCCTTACGCCCCCTTCTTCTTGTCGGTCGTGTAGTCCCGTTTCCGCGGCGGGATGAGCGACACGTCGACGTCTTCATATTCGATGGCCGGGCCGTCCGGCGTGTATTTCGCCTTGGTCGTCTTGAGGAAATTCGCGTCGTCGCGCTCCGGGAACTCCGGCTTGTAATGGGCGCCGCGGCTTTCGTTGCGCAGAAGCGCGCCGATGGTGATGACGCGGGCCAGCTCGAACATGTTCCACAGCTGCCGCGTGAAGGACGCCGCCTGGTTGCTCCACTTCGACGTATCGTGGATGTTGATCTTCTTGTAGCGCTCCATCAGCTCCAGGATCTTCTCGTCCGTCTGCTTCAGCTTGTCGTTGTAGCGGACGACGGTCACGTTGTTCGTCATCCACTCGCCCAGCTCTTTGTGCAGGTTGTACGGGTTTTCGTAGCCCTCCATGCGCAGGATCGCGTCATATTTTTCCTGCTGGCGCTGTCTTTCCTGCTCGAAGAACCGGTCGGACACGTCCGCCGCCGACTTGTCGAGCCCGCGGATGTACTCGATCGCCTTCGGGCCGGCCACCATGCCGCCGAAGATCGCCGACAGGAGCGAGTTGGCGCCGAGCCGGTTCGCGCCGTGGTACTGGTAGTCGCACTCGCCGGCGGCAAACAGCCCGGGGATGTTCGTCATGTGATTGTAGTCCACCCACAGGCCGCCCATGGAATAGTGGACCGCCGGGAAAATTTTCATCGGAATTTTCCGCGGGTCTTCGCCCATGAACTTTTCGTAGATCTCCAGGATGCCGCCCAGCTTGACGTCCAGCGCCTTCGGATCCATGTGGGAGACGTCCAGGTACACCATGTTTTCGCCGTTGATGCCCAGCTTCAGGTCCACGCAGACGTGGAAAATTTCCCGCGTGGCGATGTCCCGCGGCACCAGGTTGCCGTACGCCGGATATTTCTCCTCCAGGAAATACCACGGCTTGCCGTCCTTGTACGTCCAGATGCGGCCGCCTTCCCCCCGCGCCGATTCGGACATCAGGCGCAGCTTGTCGTCGCCGGGAATCGCCGTCGGGTGAATCTGGATGAACTCGCCGTTGGCATAGTAGGCTCCCTGCTGGTAGACGGCGCTGGCCGCCGTGCCCGTGTTGATGACGGAGTTCGTCGTCTTGCCGAAAATGATGCCCGGACCGCCGGTGGCCAAAATCACCGCGTCGGCGCGGAAATGGCGGATTTCCATGCTGCGCAGGTCCTGGGCGACGATGCCGCGGCAGACGCCCGCTTCGTCGAGGACGACGGACAGGAATTCCCAATGTTCATACTTGTCCACCCGGCCGTACGACTCGTGGCGGCGGACCTGTTCGTCGAGCGCGTACAGCAGCTGCTGGCCCGTCGTCGCCCCGGCGTAGGCGGTGCGGTGATATTTCGTGCCGCCGAACCGGCGGAAATCAAGGAGCCCTTCCGGCGTCCGGTTGAACATGACGCCCATCCGGTCCATCAGGTGGATGATCCCCGGCGCCGCTTCGCACATCGCCTTGACCGGCGGCTGGTTGGCCAGGAAGTCGCCGCCGTAGATCGTGTCGTCAAAATGCTCCCACGGCGAGTCGCCTTCGCCCTTCGTGTTGACGGCCCCGTTGATGCCGCCCTGCGCGCACACCGAGTGGGACCGCTTGACCGGGACGATGGAAAACAGATCCACGTGTCCGCCCGCTTCCGCCACCTTGACCGTCGCCATCAAACCGGCGAGGCCGCCGCCGACCACGATCACTCTTTCGTTAGCCAAGAGCCTCAACCCCCTTGCCGAAGAAGTCGTCGCTGATGAAGCCGGTCATCGCCCAGACGCCGAGGCCGGCCATCAGGACGAAGGCCACCGTCCACACGTAGGACGACACGCGCTGCGCGCGCGGACCGATGGTGATGCCCCAGTTGATGAGAAACGCCCACATGCCGTTGCACAGATGGAACGATGCCGCCACGATGCCGATGACATACAGGACGAAATTGACGGGGTTCATGAAAATGTCGCGCATCAGGACGCCGAGTTCGGTGACCGCCACATTGCCGAGGGCCACCTGCACCCGGGTTTCCCACGTATGCCAGGAAATGAACACGAAGGTGATGACACCGGTTACACGCTGCAGCATGAACATGTAGTTGCGGCCGTAATGGTAGCGGCCCACGTTGTTCTTCGAGATGAACACCCGGTACAGGCCGTACACGCCGTGATACAGAAGCGGCAGCCAGATGCCGAAAAGTTCCAGCAGCAGCAGAAACGGAATGTTGTGCAAAAATTCCACGGCGCCGAGGAACGCTTCGTGCCCGCGGGTCGACTGCCAGTTGGTCAGGAAATGCTCCAGCAGAAACACGCCGACGGGAATGACGCCGAGCAGGGAATGAATCCTGCGGTAGTAAAACGACTTGCCCGCCATCCTGTTAGACCCTCCCGATAGTAAGGTACCCCATGGTCGATCATTCGATGGGCTATGACATATCTCATATTAACGCCGAAACGCTTATAATGGAAGTACTATTCCATTATAATGTTTTATAAGGTTTTTGCATATGGCGGAAGATGCCTCCGGGAGGTCCGACATGTTTACAAGATTGGCCTATTTTGCCGAAATCGTGGAACAGCAGAGCCTGAACCGGGCCGCCCGGCGCCTCAACGTGTCGCAGCCGGCGCTGTCCAGGCACCTGCGCGCGCTGGAAGACGAAGTCGGCCAGAAGCTGTTCGAGCGGGTCGGCAAGCGGCTCGTCATGACGCCCGCCGGCGACATGCTGTACAAGTTTGCCCTGGAGGAGCGCCGGCTGGAACGGCGATACCGCCAGGCGTTCAGCGAATGGGGCGCCGCCGGGAAGCACGCGCTCACCATCGGCGCCAGCCTGACCACCCTGCAATCGACCCTGCCGGACCTGATCGCCGCCTTCACCGCCGCCGAGCCGGACACCGACATCAGCGCCGTCACCGGAAAAACCCACGAAATCGTGGCCATGGTCAAGGAGCGGAAGGTGGACGTCGGGCTCATCGCGGCGCGGATCGACGAGCCGTCCCTCGTGTGCGTGCCCCTGTTCGACGACCATCTGAGCCTCATCGTCCCCCGCCGCCATCCCCTGGCCGGCAGGGGGACGCTGCGCCTGGACGACGTGCGCGGCCTGCCGATGATCCTGTTTTCCAAGGGCACGCGGTTCAGGGCGCTGACGGATGAATGGTTCGAGCGGTACGGCATCGAGCCGTCGGTCAAAATGGAAATCGACTCCTTCGAGGCCATCCTTCGCCTGCTCGACAGCTGCCGGGCGGCCACGCTGCTGCCGAAATCGTATTTGCGGCCCGTGCTGCTGGAAGACAACGGACTCGTCCGGCTGGAACTCGAAGAGCTTCGCCAGACCGTCCGGACGACGTCCCTCATCCATCCGGAAGGGCCCGGGCTGAAGGAGGCGGCGAAACGGTTCGTCGTCCTGGCCATGCGGCAATATGCCGATCATGCCGCCACATGACGGTGCCGCGGCCGCCCGGAACGGCCGCCGTCCGCACCCGCGGCCGCCCGCGCCGCCTTCCCGGCCGCGCCCGGTTTGTGCTACATTTTAGAAACGGAAAAACCCGAAACGGAAAGGATCGATGGCATGTCCCGCGTCCAGAAACGGGCCGTCCTGATCGTCACGGCCCTGACCGGCCTTTTGCTGTTCATCGTGCTGAACTTTGCGTCTTCCGGCGAAACCGCGGACGGTTTCGATCCGGCCGGCGATCCGTCGACCCGCGCTTCCGCCGAACGGGCGGCGCTGGCGTTCGCCGAACGGCACTTCGGTCCCGGCGACTGGCGGGCGTTCGCCATGTACGACGCCAATGCCGCCGCCACCGGCTACGTGAGCAAGGAGAAACCCGACGCCGACCCGGCCGTCGTCTGGCCGCGGGCGCCCTTCGAATATTTTCGCGTGATCGCGGGCATCCCCGGCGAAGGACGGCTGACCGTCTACGTATCGTCGTCCGATTCCCGCGTGATCGGATGGAATGCGGAAAACCTGGACCGGGAAACCGGCGCGGTTCCGTTCCCGTCCGCCGAAGAGGCGATGGAAGCGCTCGGCTATGATCCGGCCGACTTTGCCGCCGCCGGCTTTGACGGCGAAACGTTTTCGTACGTCCACCGGGAGCAGGTGGGCGACCTTGGCTACCGGGTGGACGTCTTCATGCCGGAAGGCCGGGTGCTGGCCGTCGAGCCGGCCGTGGAAGCCCCGGCATCCATCGTCCGGCTGCTCGGCGATTATGAGCTGAAGGCCGCGCTCTTCTCCCTCCTGATCCTGTTCCTGCAGTTTCTGCTCGCCGTCGCCGCCGTCGTCGCCGCCTGCGTGCTGCGGGCGCAGGCCGGCTTCGGCCGCGGCGTCTTCCTGTCCCTGGCCTGCTTTGTGCTTCTCGCCGTGCACACGGTGAATCAATATCCCGCCCAGCGCCTGCAGATCGACGACACGCCGGCCCTCGTCATCGCCGGCCTGTTCGGCCAGGGCGTGAACATGCTGATGGCCGCCTCCGTCTGGATCAGCCTGGTGGCCGGCGACGCGCTGTGGCGCCGGATGGGCTTTCGGCCGTGGCCGGGCTTGCGGGAACCGGATTTCCCGGCGGCCGCCGCCCGGTCCGTCTGGCTGGGCGCGCTGTACGCCTTCATCATTCTCGGCCTCCAGGCCGTCGTGCTGCAAGCCGGCTTCTCGCTGTTCGGCGTCTGGACGACCGCCGACCCTTCGGTCGACCCGCGCAACATGCTGGCGCCGGGCCTGTATCCGCTTCTGGCCTGGGTGGCGGCCGTCTCCGAGGAAGCCGTTTTCCGCCTCTTCGCCATCGCCGCCTTCACGGCGGCGTTCAGGCCGCTCTGGCGGTGGGTGCATCGCCTGACGGACCAGCCGGCTTTCCTGAGCCCGCTGTTTTCCGTCGCCCCGGCGGCGTTTCTGGCCAGCGTCCTGTGGGGCGCCGCGCACATCGGATATGCGGTCTATCCCGTCCCGGTCCGGCTGATCGAAGTGACGCTGCTCGGGCTCGTGTTCTCCTGGCTGTTCGTGCGGCACGGGCTGATGGCCGCCATCTTCGCCCACGCCTTCGTCGATCTGATCCTGATGGCCCTCGATGCCGCCGGACGCGGGCTCCTGCATCCGGTCCCGGCCCTCGCTTATCTGCTCATGCCGGTTCTGGCCGGATACGGCGCCTCGCTGCTGTCCGCCCGGCTTGCGGCCCGGCGGGCGCCGGCCGGATCGCTTGAGCGGTGATCCGCCCGGCCGCGAAAAAAGAAACCGTCCGTTTCAGGACGGTTCCGGTTCGTTCAGGGCATCCAGAATCGTTTTCGCCAGTTTGTCGCCGATGCCGAGGGGCCTGAAGTCTTCGACCGAGGCCTCTTTCATTTTTTTCAGGGAACCGAAATGGGAAAGCAGCTTCTTCCGCCGCTTCGGCCCGATGCCGGGGATGGCGTCCAGTTTCGACTCGATCATCGACTTGGAGCGCACCTGCCGGTGGAACGTGACGGCAAACCGGTGCACTTCCTCCTGGATGCGCTGCAGCAGATAAAACTCCTGGCTGTCCCGGGGCAGCGGCACCGGCTCCGGCGGGTCGCCGATGATGAGCTCCGCCGTCCGGTGCCGGTCGTCTTTCGCCAGCCCGCAAACGGGAATGAACAGCCCGAGCTCGTTCTCCAGCACATCCGCGGCCGCGGCGATGTGTCCCCTGCCGCCGTCGACGACGATCAGGTCGGGCAGCTCCAGACCCTCCTTCAGCGCCCGCTCGTAGCGGCGCCGGATCACTTCCCGCATCGACTCGTAGTCGTCCGGCCCCGTGACGGTGCGGATTTTGTACTTGCGGTATTCGCTTTTGGCCGGCTTGCCGTCGATGAACACGACCATCGCCGAAACGGGGTTCGTGCCGTGGATGTTGGAGTTGTCAAACGCCTCGATGCGCCGCGCGGACTTGAGGCCGAGCACGGCGGCCAGGTTTTCGGCGGCCCGGACGCTGCGTTCCTCGTCCCGTTCCATCAGCCGGAATTTCTCCTCCAGGGCGATGCGGGCGTTCTCCACCGCCTTCTTCACCATGTCGCGCTTGGCGCCCCTTTTCGGCGCCAGCACCTTCACGCCGAGCCACCCGGACAGGGCGGCCATCTCCTCCTCGGCGCCCGCCACCGGCAGGAGCACTTCCTTGGGCAGCGCCGGATGGTCGGTGTAAAACTGGGTGACGAAGGACAAAAAATCGTCCTGCTCGTCCCCGTAGTGGGGGAACAGAAACGCGTGCCGCTCGATCAGCTTGCCCGCCCGCATGTGCAGCACCTGCACGCCCATCCAGCCCTTGTCCGTCGCGTAGCCGAAAATGTCCCGGTCCGTGAAATCGTGCACGGCGATCGTCTGCTTCTCCATCACCGCGTCGATGGCCTGGATCAGGTCGCGGTACTCCCGCGCCCGCTCGAATTCGAGCCGCTCCGCCGCTTCCGTCATCTGCCGCTCCAGCCGTCCGACGACGTCGCCGTGCCCGCCGTTCAGAAAGCGGATGATGTCCGCCGTCATCCGTTCGTATTCCTTCAGGTCCACGTCCCGCACGCAGGGCGCCAGGCATTGCCCGATGTGGTAATACAGGCACACTTTGTCCGGCAGCGTCTTGCACTTGCGCAGCGGGTACAGCCGGTCCAGCAGCTTCTTCGTCTGCTGGGCGGCGAAGGCGTTCGGATACGGCCCGAAATACCGCCCGCCGCCCTTGACGTACCGGCGCGTCACCTCGAGCCGCGGATGCCGTTCATTCGTGATCCGGATGTACGGATACGACTTGTCGTCCCGAAGCTTCACGTTGAAGCGGGGCCGGTGCTGCTTGATCAGGTTGCTTTCCAGAATGAGCGCCTCGAGATTGCTTTGGACCACGATGTATTCGAAGTCGGCGATCTCCGAGACGAGAAGCTGGGTTTTCGTGTCATGGCTGCCCGTGAAATAGGAACGGACCCGGTTGCGGAGCACTTTCGCCTTGCCGACGTAGATGATGGTCCCGTTCCGGTCTTTCATCAGATAGCATCCCGGCTGTTCCGGCACGAGCGCCAGCTTGGCCCTGAGGCGCTCCTTCACGCTCTCTCCGGCATGTTCCGCCATGGCCGCTCCCCTTTCCTTCCGGCGTTTTCATCGGGCATCGACGCTGTCGCCTCCTATTGTAGACGATCCCGGAAAAACCCGCAAAGCGCGGGCGGAGCCGGCCGCCGCGCGGAAACGGTCCGGCGGGCCCGGGCGGGCCGCGGCGGACGGAACGCACTCCCGGACAAAACAAAAAACGGACGGATCGCTCCGTCCGTTCAAGGCGGCCCAGGCCGGTCCGGCGACCGGGCCGGCATCCGTCAGTTCAGATAGCGGCTGACCACGTTCTTGAGCGCGTCTTTCGGCTGGAAGCCGATGATTTTGTCCACGGGCTGCCCGTCCTTGAAAATGATCAGCGTCGGAATGCTCATGACGCCGAACCGGGCCGGCGCATCCGGATTTTCGTCCACGTTCAGCTTGGCAATTTTGACCTGGGAGCCGATTTCCGCGTCGAGCTCCTCCAGCACCGGCGCAATCATTTTGCAAGGGCCGCACCAGGGCGCCCAGAAATCCACAATGACCGTCTTGTGGCTCTCCACTTCGCTTTGAAACGTCTGGTCCGTGATATTCACGATGGCCATCGTCACACGCTCCCGTTCTTGAAATCTTTCGAAAGGCAACATGCATGCAACTTCGAGTATAGCACAAAAACGGAAAAAAACATAATCCGGCCAGATGCCGGATGCTTTGCCAAGCGGGCCCGACTTTGGTATACTGACAGATGACAACCCGCTCCGTGTGCGATTTGGCACGCCTGCAGAAACTGGACAGGAGGACCGTTTCGATGGAAAAGGGCTACCATCCCGAAGAGCACGTCGTGGAAGAACCCCGCAACGACTTCATGGACCTGGCCGTCGGATTCGCCGGCACGTTCGTCGCGTTTCTCGTCGTGGCGGCCATTTTTGCGGCCATCGAATTCGCCTTGAAGTGAGAAAACCGAACCGCGCAAAAGAAGCCCCGGACCGGCCTTGCAGCCGGCAGGGGCTTTTTTCGTCCGCCCGGACGCGATCGCCGGGCGCCGTCTTCAGGCGCCGAACATCCCCCGTTTGTTCACGCCGCCGACTTCCACCACTTCCACGAAGGGGCGGATGCGCTGCATGAGGCGTTCGCCCCGTTCCGCCTCCTCCCCCTCCCGGGCCGTGAAGCTGAAGTGCTCCTGCAGCCGGTCCAGATCATGGTTGGACGTATAGAACGTCGGCTTGCGGTTCATCCGGTAGTTCAAAATCGAACCGAGCACGTGGTCGCGGAACCACGGGTTCATGTTTTCCGCGCCGATGTCGTCAAACACGAGCAGATCCGTTTCCTTCATCAGGTCGATCGTTTCCTTGAGCCGCTCCGGCTGGCCGAACAGGCCCTTGAGTTCCTCCACGAAATCCGGCATGTAGACGATGACGCCGGTGTAGCCGGATTTGGCCAGTTCGCTCAGCATGTATCCCATCAGGAACGTTTTCCCCGTCCCGAAATGCCCGACCAGATACAGCCCTTTCGGCTGCAGCCCCTGCTCCCGCGTCCGCCGGATGTAGGAACCGACCTTGAGCACCGCGCGTTCCCGCTCGGGGTCGAGTTTGGCGATTTCGGACGGTTGGTAGGTGCGCCGGAGCAGCTGCTCGTCCACGTAGAAGCTCCTGATTTTTGCGCCTGAGCTCCAGCTCCGACCGCCTGGCGTTCCAATGCCGGCACGGCACCTTGCGGTCGACGACGAGCGGCGGGCCGCCGTGCGTTTCCACCGTGAGCCGGGTGTAATGGCCGGGAAAATCGTTCGGGCACCGGTCAAGCCCGGGACAGGCGGCGCAGTTGTCATGCTCCGCGGCAAACTGGTACAGCCGCGGCAGATGCAGGCGGATCGTCTCTTCCGTCAGTTCCGGATGGTCCTGAAGCAGCTTGCGGATCTCCGGATGCTGCAGGAGCCGGCGGCGCCGCTCTTCCATCCGCGCCTCGTCGGCGTCGACGGGCCATTTTTTCAGCACGTCCGACAGGGCTTCCATCCGCGCGCCCCCTCCCTCACGATTGGCTTTCCAGATATTTCACGATTTCGTCCAGCTCGCGCCGGGCGTCCTCGGTCAGCCTGCCCGAAGGCGCCTGATAGACGGGAAGGCGCGGCTTGGCTTTGCCGCCCGGCGTCCGGCCGCCCGCCCCCGGCCGGGCGCCGCCCCTGGATCCCGCTTCCTGCCGTCTGGCCAGCGCCCGCTCTTCGGCGTTGAAATATTTGGCGGCCTGCTCGAACGTGCGGATTTGCCGGGCCTGGAGGCTGGCGGCCACCTTGTTGATGTACGATTCGTTCCACGGCTTTTCCCGGGTTTGCAGGTAATGGATAAGCGCGTTCAGCACTTCGTCGGGAAACCGGTACAGGATGTTCAGCTTGCGGAACATTTCCTTCGTCTCGCCCATCACCTGGGGCGTTCCGATGAACAGTTCCAGCACCTTCGTGTACGGTTTCCGTTTCAGAAAGTCGTTGTAGGCGGCGATGTCCATCCGGTCTTTCAGCCGCTCCGGCACGGCCAGCAGGGCGTCCGGATCCTTCTCCTGGCGGCCGCTTTCCCCCGTCTCCCGCACGGCGGGCGCCGGTTCGTCCGCGCCGGGCGCGGCGGCGGCCGCCATCTCTTCCATCGCCGGCAGGCGGGCGGCCAGCTGCTCTTCATGCCGGTAGCGCTGCAGAAAGATGAGTTCCGCCTGCCGCTCGAACGCCCGTTCATCCCACCGGCCCGCCGCGTCGAATACGCCGTCGAAATCGAGCAGTTCGGCGACGTTCGTCAGCGTCAGGCCGTATTTGTCCGCGTAGTAGTTGATTTTGCCGATGACGGCGGGTTGTTCCGCAAGGCGCTCCACGTGCCGGCGGTTGAGCGACGTCTTCGGCACGCGGCTTGCGATCTGCTCGTAGGTGAAGCGGAGCGCCGGCAGCGGCGGCGCATCGGTTTCGCCGGCGCCGTCCGGGAGGACGCCGCCGGATGCCGGCGCGGCCGGTTCCTTCGCCGCCGCGGCGAGGGAAAACGTCTCATGGAACGCCGACGTCACATCCCGGCGGATCAGGTACGGATCCTTCAGTTCCTCCGGCTTGTCCGCCACGAGCTCCCCCATCAGGGCTTCCGTCGCCCGCTCCCCGATCCGGTCGCGCAGGAGCAGGCGGAGATGGCCGTTTGCAAAAAAATCGGCGGGCGCAAGGGGCGGGTAAAGCCGGTATACGTACAAAAGCTCTTCCGTGTCCGCCTGCTCCGCGGTTTCCGTGCGCAGGAGGCCGACGGCCTCCAGCAGGGAACAGAGGCGGGCGAGCGCGGCCCGTCCGTCGGGATTCGGCTCGAGGGCCATGCCCGCAAACAGCTTCCGCTGCAGGTCCAGGGCGGACCAGCCCGTGCGGTCGGCGGGCAGCTGATGCAGCAGCAGCATGTACAGGCCGACCGCCGCCGCGCCGACCATCGGCTGGTAGGCGGAAGCCAGCATCCTGCTTTCGGCCGGTCCGAGGGAAAAGTCCCGATAGACCGTGAAGCGATGGTTTTCCGTAAAAAACAGGGGATTGCCCAGTCTCACCCGTCCGGCACCGTCCGTTTCAGTCGCTTGCTGCTCCTATTCTATCACAAGTTGCGCCGGCGGTGCGGACATGTTTTGCGGCCCGGCCGGCTGCGGAACATTGCCGTCTTCGTCCGGCGGCTGCCGCTTCAGCACGTCTTCGGCAAAGTCCCGGATCAGCCGGTTGACCGCCGCCGCGGCCTTCATCGGCAGCTGGTGGGAAGCGCCCTCCACCGTCGCCATCGACGGATTGGCCAGTTCCCTCTGCAGCAGGCGGGCGTAACGGTCAAACGGCCGGTCTTTCCCGCCGTAGACGAGAAGGACCGGCTGGCGGATGCCGGCAAGCCTGGCGGTGCACCGGTACGTCTCGCTCGACCGGTAATATTGCCGCCAGTGATCGGGGGAACCGAGCAGGGCGTCCCGGTACAGCCGGGCGAACGACTCCTTCCCGTCGGCGTTTCCCCGGTAGACCGCCCAGGCCAGCAGCCTGCCGCGCAACACGCCGGCCAGCATTTGCGCCGCCTTGAGACGCGCGATGTTGTACCAGTCGCTGAATTCGGACATGCCGGAAAGCAGGATGCCCCCGTAAAATCGGCCGGGCGACCGGATGAGCGCCTCCAGCGCCACCGCCGCCCCGGTGGAGTATCCGCCGACGAACGCCCGCCGGATGCCGAGGGCGTCCATCAGATGCAGGACGTCGTCGGCGAGAAGCGGCAGGCTGACCGGTTCCGGCGACCGGCCGGAGCGGCCGTGGCCCCGGACATCGAAGGTGACGATCCGGAACGCGTCCGAAAGGTGTTCCGCCTGGAAACGAAAAATCGCCCGGGTCAGAAGCGGCGGCGTGACGAGCACGATCGCCGGTCCGTTCCCGGCCGATTCGTAGTGCAGCTTCACGCCGTTGACGTCGGCTTCGGGCACGGCGCACGCCTCCTTTTCCCGTCAACCTTCCCCTTGCCCGATTGCGGACATCCTCCAGTATGGCCCAAAATCGGTGCGGAAAAAAGAAGCGGAAAAAACGGGGTTCCGGCCCGCCTTCCGGCCGGCCGGAACCCCGGTCCGCAACGCGGCGTCCCGCGGCGGGCTGTAGTCCCTTCCCGTTGGCGGCGCGCCGCGCCCGTCAAAACATTTTGTACCCCTTTGCCCGCAAAAGCCGGATCGTATGTCCCGAAAGCCAGGCACCGAGAAGGCCGCCGATCATGGCGGCGTAGTCGGGAATGCCGAATCCGGCCAGCGTGTCGGCGAACGCCAGTCCGTCCCGGCGCCAGAACCAGACAACGGTTCCCGCCAGCAGCAGCAGGTAGCCGTACAGCGGCAGCCAGGTCGTTTTGATCAGCATGTTCAAAATGAAGCCGATGCCGAAAACCAGCACGAAAATGAGAATGGCGGCGATGGCCGTCTGGATCATGTCCGGTTCACTCCGCTCGGAATCGTCACAAGATTGTCCGAATTCCAGTTTACTTGAACCGTTTGAAATCCGTCAACTTGTGCTATCATGGGGAAGGCGGCAGATTGGATTTTTTCTCACCTGAAGATGATTCCAACGAGCGGCGTATGCCGGCCGCGCGGCGGCCGGGACGCCATGACCGGAAGGAGTCTTGATGCCATGAGCGAAGCGTTGTCCACGCTGGAAGGCTGGTATGTGCTGCACGATTTCCGCTCGATCCACTGGAGCGCCTGGCGGACGCTGCCCGAAGCGGACCGGCGCGATGCGGTGCAGGAACTGAAGGAATGGCTGCTGCAGTGCGAAGCCGTCAACGAAGGAACGGACGGCGGCGCGAGGGGCGCCTTTGCGCTGTACGCCATCGTCGGCCAGAAGGCGGATTTCCTGATGCTGCACATGCGGGAAACGCTGGAGGAACTGAACGATCTGGAAACGCAGTTCAACAAGCTGCAGTTTGCCGACTGCGCGCTGCCGGCGCACGCCCACGTTTCCGTCGTGGAACTGTCCAACTATACGGGCAAGGCGGGCGAGGAAGCCCGGAACATGCCGGAAATCGCCGCCAGGCTGTATCCGAAGCTGCCGAAATCCCGCCACGTCTGCTTCTATCCGATGAACAAGAAGCGGGAAGGCGCCGACAACTGGTACATGCTGGCCATCGAGGACCGGCGCCGCATGATGAGAAGCCACGGGGAAATCGGCCGGAAATACGCCGGCAGCGTGAAGCAGATCATCAGCGGATCCGTCGGCCTCGACGACTGGGAATGGGGCGTCACCCTGTTTTCGGACGACGCCCTGCAGTTCAAGAAGCTCGTCTACGAAATGCGCTTCGACGAAGTCAGCGCCCGCTACGGCGAGTTCGGCCCGTTTTTCGTCGGCAACCTGTTGACCCCGCAGAAACTGGCGGACATGCTGGCGATCTGAAAACCGCCGCCGCGCCTATCCGCGGCGGGCCGCGGCGGCCGGCAGGTCGGCCTGCGCCAGGCGGAACGCCCGGTCCAGGTCGGCGATCAGGTCGTCGGGATGCTCGAGTCCGACGGACAGCCGGAGCAGCCGGTCGTCCACGCCGATTCGCCGGCGGATCTCTTCCGGAATGTCCGCATGGGTCTGCACGGCGGGGAACGTCATCAGCGATTCGGTTCCACCCATGCTCTCCGCGAAGGCGATCAGCTCAATGTGCCGCATCAGGGGCGGCACGAGCCTGGCATCCGTGACGCGGAAGGACAGGAGCCCGGAATTGCCCGACGCCTGGCGACACTGGATCTCGTGGCCCGGGTGGTCGGGCAGCGCGGGGTAGTACACCTTCTCGACCAGCGGATGGTCCTTCAGATAGTGCGCGATCCGGACCGCGTTCTCCTGATGCCGCTCCATGCGCAGCGCCAGCGTCTTCATTCCGCGCATGAGCAGCCAGCTGTCCTGCGGTCCGAGCACCGCGCCGATGGAATTTTGCAGGAAGCCGAGACGTTCGGCCAGCCTCCCCGCCCCTGACCGCCACGAGGCCGGCCAGCACGTCGTTGTGGCCCCCCAGGTACTTGGAGGCGCTGTGGATCACCACGTCGGCCCCCAGTTCGAGCGGCCGCTGGTAATACGGCGTCAGCAGCGTGTTGTCCACGATGGTGAGCATCCCCCGTTCCTTCGCCCAGGCGCTCGCTCGGGCGATGTCGGTCACCATCATCAGCGGATTGGTGGGCGTTTCGATGATGAGCGCCTTCGTGTTCGGCCTGCGGAGGGCTTCCAGCGCTTCCGGGTCGTTCGTGTCCGCATAATCCGCCGCGAGCCCGAAACGGGCGAGCACCTGCTCGATCAGCCGGTACGTGCCGCCGTACAGATCCAGCGACACCAGCAGATGGTCGCCTTGTTCGAACAGCGCCAGCACGGTTTGCAGCGCCGCCATGCCGGAACTGAACGCGAAGGCGGCATCGGCCGATTCCAGCTCGGCAAACGCCTCCTCCAGCACGCAGCGGGTCGGATTTTTCGTCCGCGAGTAGTCGAACCCGGTGCTTTGTCCCAGCGCGGGATGCCGGAATACGGTGGCATGGTACACCGGAAAGCTGACGGCGCCCGTTCCCGGATCGGACCGGGAACCGATTTGCGCCAGACGGGTTTCCATTCTCATGGCTCGCCCTCCGCTTCTCGAAATGTCCTCTCTGTCCCTCTCTAGCGATCCGCTTTCGCGCCGGCCGATTGCCGTTCAAACACCCATTCATAGGGCGTTTCCTGATACACGTAATAGTTCAGCCAGTTGGAAAACAGCAGGTTGGCATGGCTCCGCCAGTTGGAAATCGGCGTCTTCGTCGGGTCGTCCCCCGGGAAGTAGTTTTTCGGCAGCGGCACGGGGAGGCCCTTGGCGAGATCGCGGTCGTATTCCCACTTCAGCGTCAGCGGGTCGTACTCGGAATGGCCGGTGACGAAAATGTGACGGCCGTCCTTCGTGGCCACGATGTAGATGCCGGCTTCCTCCGATTCCGACAGGATGTCCAGCTCCGGCACCTGCAGGATGTCCTCCTTGCGCACTTCCGTATGGCGCGACTGCGGCACGTAGAACACGTCGTCGAACCCGCGGGTGAGGCTCACGCCGGGCTTCGTCACGTAATGCGGGAACACGCCGAACAGTTTTTGCGGCAGCGGATACTTGGGAATGCCGAAGTGGTGGTACAGGCCGGCCTGCGACGCCCAACAGATGTAAAGGGTGCTCGTGACCGACTCCTTGGCCCAGTCCATGATTTCCTTGAGCTCTTCCCAGTAGTTGACCTGCTCGAACGGCAGATGCTCCACCGGCGCGCCGGTGATGATCATGCCGTCGAACTTGCCGTCTTTCACGTCGTCGAACGTTTTGTAAAACATCCGCAAATGTTCCGGCGACGTGTTCTTGGACGTGTGCGTTTTCGGATGCAGCAGCACGAACTCCACCTGCAGGGGCGTGTTGGCCAGAAGGCGGAGAATTTGCGTTTCGGTCGTTTCCTTCGTCGGCATCAGGTTCAAAATGGCAATGCGAAGCGGGCGGATGTCCTGATGGTACGCCCGCGTTTCGTCCATCGTGAAAATGTTTTCCCTCTGCAGCACTTCCTTGGCCGGAAGGGCGTCCGGAATCTTGATGGGCATGCTCCTCACTCCCGTATCCAGGTCGTCTCCGCATGGAGCGAATGGCGAAAATGGAAACAAAAAAACCTTTCTGATGCAGAAAGGTCCACTTGATCGGTATCGCGCGGCCTCTCTCATCTCCCGAAAACGCCTTGACGCTTTCGCAAGAATTAGCACCGCTGCAACCGCACGCAGCGCGGTTGCCGGTTGCCGGGTTTCATCGGGCTCGTCCCTCCACCTGCTCTTGATAAGAGTAACGCGTCAATATTCAGTTGGATATCCATACTTTAGCGGAATTCTCCCCCCGCGTCAACACTTTTTCGGCAAACGGACGGAATCCCTTGAATCGGCCTGGTGGGAGGATTATACTAACGACATGGCGCAGGGCGCGCGCAAGCGTTCCGGCGCCTTTCGGCGAGAGAAGGAGGTGGGCCGTATGGAAGGCGACCCGAACAGTCGAAAACCGGCGAAATCCGCTTTGTTCCGGGAGGGATCCGTACGGCCGCCGGATCCGGAAACAGCCGGCCATCCCCGGTGACGGGACAGCCGACTTGCACCGGCGCCATGGGCGTTCCCTCCGCAACCCGCTACGGAAGGATGTGAACGTTTCATGAAAGTCCGTTTGGTGCAGCACGGCAAATTCACGCTGATGGACTCTCCCGCCGCGGCGGTGACCCCGCCGGAAGACGGGTTTTACTGGATCGACGCCACCGTCGACGAACTGCCCGACCTGCAGCCGCTCTTTCACCTGCACGAACTGGCGGTGGAGGACTGCCTGTCGGAAGAAGAGCAGCGGCCCAAACTGGAAGTGTACGACGGGCATTATTTCATCGTCATCAACAGCATCCGGTACGACGACGAGGAATTTTTCCTGCGGGCGCTCAACATGTTCCTCGGCAAGCATTTCATCATCACCGTCACCCGCCAGAAAATCCACGAAATCCGCAAAGTGAAGCCGGTGCTGCTGGAAGAGAAGGTGCACTCGCCGGATTGGTTTCTCTATTATCTGATGGAACTCGTCGTGAACAACTACTTCACCGTCATCGACCGGATCGAGGAGCGCATCGAGCAGCTGGACAAACTGGTGATGGTGGACGCGAAAAAGTCGTACATGAACGAGATCGTCAATCTGCGCGGGGAAATCATGTGGCTCCGGAAAACCCTCGGCCCGCAGAAAGACCTGATCGGCATGCTGAACCGCAAGGAACTGCGGCTCATCGACGACCGGCTGCAGAAATATTTCAGCGACATCTACGAAGACGCCCTGAAAATTTACGAATCCTTCGAAACGTTCCGCGAACTGGTCGGGCACCTCAGGGAAGCGCTGCAGCTTTCCCTGGCCAACCGGGCCAACGAAATCATGCGCATCTTCACGGCCATGACGGTCATCTTCATGCCGCTCACGGTGATTACCGGCATATACGGCATGAATTTCGACCACATGCCGGAGCTCCACACCCGCTACGGCTATTATGTCGTGCTCGGCGTCATGTTCGTCATTGCCTCGTTCATGGCCTTCCTGTTCAGGAAAAAAGACTGGCTCTGAAGGGGGAATCCTCGTGCGGATCGTCCAGATTGAACCGACCCCGAGTCCGAACGCCATGAAAATCACGCTGGACGAGCGGTTGCCCCGCGGCCAGCGCCATACGTGGACGGCGGCGAACCGGGACAAGGCGCCGGATCTGATCAAACGGCTGCTCGACATCCCCGGCGTCGCCGAAGTGTTTCACACGGCGGATTTCATGTCCGTGGAGCGCAAACCGGGGGCGGATTGGGAGCGGATCCTCGCCGGCGTCCGCCGGGCGTTCGGCGAAGACGCCGCGCCGCCGTCGGCCGAACCCGCGGCGGACGACCACTTCGGCGAAGTCCGCGTGTACGTGCAGAAATTCCGCGGCATTCCGCTGCAGGTGCGGGTGCGGACCGACCGGCAAGAGGTGCGCGTGAACGCGCCCGACCGGTTCATCGACGCGGCGATGAAAGCCCAGTACGGTTCGCCGAACCTGATCCGGGAGCGGGTGCTGCACGATTACGGCATCCGCTACGGCGAACTGCAGGACATCGCCGCGCAGGTGCTGCAGGAACTGGACGCCGCCTATGACGATGAACGGCTCGCCCGCCTGACGGAACTGGCGCTGCAAAACCGGGACGCCGCGGAAGCGGCGGAACGCGGGCCGCTTCCCGCCGAAGAGGTGGCGAAGAGGCTGGCCCATCCGGACTGGAAAGTCCGCTACGCCGCCCTGGAACGGCTGAAGCCGGACATCGGCAACCTGCCGGTCGTCGTGCAGGCGGCGTCGGACGATCATTTCTCCGTCCGTCGCCTTGCCGCCGTCTACCTGGGCGACATCAAGGATCCCGCGGTGTATCCCCACCTGTACCGGCTGCTGAAGGATCCGTCGCCGGCCGTCCGCCGGACGGCGGGCGACTGCCTGTCCGACATCGGCGATCCGGATGCCATCGGCCCGATGTGCGAAGCCCTGTCCGACCCGTCCAAGATCGTCCGCTGGCGGGCCGCCCGCTTCCTGTACGAAGTGGGGAACGAAACGGCCCTCGACGCGCTGCGGAAAGCCGCCGACGATCCGGAATTCGAGGTGCGCATGCAGGTGCGGTACGCCATCGCCCGCATCGAAGGCGGCGAGGAAGCCGCCGGAACGGTCTGGCAGCAGATGACCCGCAGCCGCCAATCGTAAGCCGCCATGTCCCGAGGCCGGGCGGGCGATCGCCGGCTTTGCCGGCCGCACCGGCCCGCGCCTGTCTTGTCCGGATGGCCCGGTCCGGGGTTCCGACTGCGGCCCGGCCGCCGGCGCGTTTCAGGCGAACCGGCCGTCTCCGGACGGCCGGTTCGTTGTTCCCGGCGGGCGCCCGCCCGCTCAGACCGCCTCCTTCGGCGCCTCCCGTTCCGGCGTTCGGCGGCGGCTTCTCATGAGCATCCGGAGGAGCCGCAGCCACTCGTACAGCTGCTCCAGATCCCGCTCCTTCAACTCCTCTTCGCCGTACGTTTTCTGGAGGACCGGCTTCAGGTACCGGCCGCCGTCCGCCTGCATCGCCGCCCACGCCTTCTCCCGCTCCGCGGCGGGCATGTCCTTCAGGGCGTTTTTCCAGCCATCCGTCGAATGCATGCCCCTCCGTCGCCAGCTCTTCGGCCAGCAGCACCGTCTCCCGCCGGGACAGCTTCAGCGATTCCGCGATGTCCGCAAGCGGCCGGCCGGCGGCGATCAGGCCGAGCATCTGCCGCTTCGCTTCTTTGCGTTCCAGCAGCGTGCGCGTGCGGGTTTCCCGCTGCCGGTGAAGCCACAGCCGGAAATCGTGCGCATCCACCTTCGCGGGCACCCAATCCAGCGGAAAGGCCGTTGTCCGCCCGTGGCTTTCCGTGATGGCCAGAAGCTCCCGGCCGTACAGGTTCCGCTTGTGCTCGCCGAAGCCGGGAATCTGCGCCAGTTCGTCCATCGTTTTCGGCACGTAGCAGGCGATCATCCGCAGCACCCGGTTGGTCGCGTACAGGTAGGACGGCTTCTTCTCCCGCATGGACCGTTCGCGGCGCCATTTGCGCAGCTTTTCGTACAGTTCGGGGTCGGCATGGTGTTCCCCGTAATACTGCAGCATCCGGATGAAGCCGCCCTTTCCCGCCATCCATTCATCGTCGGAATGGCCGTCGATCAGCGGCAGATAGCCGTCCGCGGCCTTCTCCGCCAGATGAAGCCGGAACGCCGTCAGCATGTCCTGCCATTTGCCGCCCTCGTACCACACTTCCCGCTCCGGCTTGTCCCCTTCGCCTGCGCCGGTCCACACCACCTGCCAGTTGCCGTTCCGTTCGGCGATGGACACCTGGGCGTGCAGGAAGAGCCCGTCCTCCTTCCGCTTCTCGAAGCTGTTGACAAACACCAGATTCATCTTCCCACCTCCGGAAAAAAATGGGGACGAACGAAAAAAGCACCCCTCGATGAAGATCGAGGGGTGCTTCCCCATTCGTCCCGTTTTTACTAAAAAANNACACAATCGGACAACAATTGCAATCCCCGGGGAGGCGCTTCGCCGCAACCCCCGGTCCGGACACCGTCTTCAGCCGACGATGCCGGTCCGCTCCACGCTTTCCACGAAGTAGCGCTGCACGAACAGATACATGATGATGAGCGGCAGGATGGCCAGCAAAATGCCGGTGTCCACGACGAGCGCCACGTGGTTCGGGTCGGCCCGCTGCGCCGGGTTCAGCCCGAAGCCCATCAGCGTCGGCAGGTACAGGCTGGCTTCCGCCGGCAGGGCGGCGACTTTGTTCGACAGGAGCGTCACGTTCGGCATGAACAGCGACGCGTAATACGTATCGTTGTACTGCCAGACGAAGGCGAACAGCGCCACCGTCACGAGGGACGGAATCGAGTTGGGCAGCATGATCCTGTAGAACGTGCGGAAACCGCCCGCTCCGTCAATCAGCGCGGCTTCCTCGATTTCCTTGGGCAGGCCGCGGAAAAACTGCCGGAAAATGTAGACATACAATCCGGACTTCAAACCGTTGGCCGTAGCCGACAGAATGANGATCGGCCAGTACGTGTTCAGCAGGTTGACCCCGTCGGTCCCCCGGATCAGCTTGATAATGCCCAGCACGTCGAAGGTGCGGAAATGCAGGTACATCGGCAGCATCAGAGTGCTCGCCGGAATGAGGATCGTCAGCACCACGAGGGCGAACAGGATGTTGTTGCCGGGAAACCGGAACCGGGCGAACCCGTATCCGGCCAGGGCGCAGGAGACGACCTGCAGCACCATCGTCGACAGGGAAAGCACGAGGGTGTTTTTCAGCGCCAGCCAATATTTCATGATCCCGATCGCATATTTCAGATTGTCCAGCGTGTAGTTGACGGGCACCATATAGACGATCGGATTGTAGATGTCCGCCGGGTCCTTCACCGATGCGGAGATGTACCTGAGCAGCGGATAAATGATGGTGAACGACACGCCGATGATCAGCACGGCTCGCACGAACGCCCACAGCCAGCCCAGCGACTTCCGTTTCAGCCGGTAGACGACCGCCCCGTTGCGCGTCAATTCCGTCAGCAAACCGACGTCCCTCCTTTCTGGATCGCTTCCGTCATTCGTAGTAAAAGACCCGTCTCGACACGAGGATGCCGATGACGATCAGGATGAGGCTGACCACGATCGTGTACAGCCAGCTCATCGCCGCCGACAGGCCGAATTCGTTGGTCCGGAAGGCGGTTTCGTAGATCGTCTGCGTCACCGGGCTGTTGTTGAACGTGTCGATGACCGTGTAGATGATGTTCGTCAAAATGAGCGGGCTGACCATCGGAAACGTGATTTTCCAGAACGTTTCGTAGCCGGTCGCCCCTTCGATCTTCGCCACTTCGTACATCGACTGGGGCACCGACTGAAGCGCGGCCAGGAAAATGAGAATCTGCACGCCGGACATGCGGATGATTTCGTAGATGCGCTCCACGGCGTCGATGATGTATTCGGTGAACCAGACGGGCAGTCCGGCGCCGTCCAGCAGGAACGCCAGCGAATCGACGTCGAAGCCGTACTGGGCTTTGCCCAGCTCTTCCGCCACTTCCGAGCTGCCCGTCAGGTAGATCAGGCCGGATTCCTGGGCGGAAGCCACCGCCCCCGACGCCAGAATGACGGGCAGGAAGAAGATGGCCCGGGCGAGGGGACGCCCGCGGAATTTCTGGTTCAGCAGGACGGCCGAGAACAGGCTGAAAAACAGGATCAGCGGCACGTTCCAGGCCATGTCGATGACCGACTCCGTCAAAATCCGGTTGAAGTTCGGATCGATGAACAGCGCTTCCCGGTAGTTCTCGATGCCCAGGAACGTCAGTTCATAGCCGCCGCCCGGCGCGATCTTGAGTTCGGTGAAGCTGTACCTCAGCGACTCGACGAGCGGAAAGGCGAACAGGAAAAGGAACCCGGCAAGCCACGGCAGGATGAAGACGAGCCCGAGCAGCGCTCTCCTTTGCGAAAGGGTGATCCGCATCCGTTTCATCTGGTCTCACCGCCCGTGGTGAAATTTCGCGCCTCGACCGTCACGCCGTTCACGGTGACCGGCGCATCCGTATAGTTGACGTAGACGGACGTGCCGTTGTCGTACCGCACTTCGACGACGCCCGCCGCGTGCCGGATGTGCTCCTCGATTTTCGCCTGCCTGAGGTCGGCGAACACGCCGTTGAGCCGCCTGTACATCTCGAGGGCCTGATCGTACCAGTCGGCGTACGCCGTGGAAAACAGATGGTCGAATCGGGTGAATTTCAGGTTGCTGCTCGACTTCTCCGACCACAGGAAGTGCGGCGCGGCGCCCAGTTCCGCGTGCTTCAGCAGGTGCTCGACGACATCCTGCTCGTCGCTCAGGTTGATCGGGTTGCCGGCGTAGTCCGCATACCCGTGCAGCACCATTTGCAGGAACGGCACTTCCTCGTCGACGATGGTGAACCGGCTCGTCGCCATCGGCAGGTTCACGAACTGGTCGGAAACCGACAGGGCATAGGCGTTTCCGCCGACGATGAGCACGTCGGGATAGGCGTCCCGGATCCGCGCCAGCTGCTCGCGCACGATGTTTTCGGCCTGCTCGCGGAACACGAGGCGGCTGACCCGGAAGTCCGAATGGAGCAAATCGCCGAGGTCGCGGAGCGACACCGCCCCGATGCCGATCTTCCGGTAGGCGTCGATGAATTTGCCGACATAATGGGGCAGCTTGCTCGGCGACATCAGGTAATACCGGCCCAGGTCATAGTTCATGCTGTTCAGGGCCCGGTCGTACGGCGTCCGCAACGCCACTTCGCGGGTGACGAACCGGGCGGCGTCGGCGGCCGGCGAGAACGACAGATTTTTCGCAAACACGTGCTGGAAGGCCACATCCGGATACAGCCGGCCGCCCTTTTCGGCCAGCTTCGCGTCCAGTTCCCGCATGTCCTTCGCGCTGCCGAGCGCGCCGACCACCTTGACGGACGACGGCACCGTGTGGTTCATCCCTTTGTTGAACCAGCCGACAAACCGCATCCGGATGTTGCGGACGCCGTCCGCATGCAGCCGGTCCGCCAGTTCGGACGCCTCGTCGAAGGTGGTCATCGGCACGATGCCACGGTAGGGCACGCCGAGCATCGTTTTCCGCTTGTCGACGGCGCCCAGCACGGAGATGAACAGCGGCAGATCCCGCTCTTCCGATAGCGGCTTCAGCACGCCGTTTTGCTCGAGCCGCTCGCGGTAATGGCGGGCCATGCCCGAATAGGTGGCATCCTTGCCCGAGAGGAACGTGTACCGCACGGTCAGGTTCTGGTCCACGCGCTCGTCGGTCAAAAGCTCGATTTCTTCCCATTCGGTGCCCTTGTAGATTTCCAGCGTGTCTTCCCCGCGCACGGCAAAGCTGGCGTACACGTTGTTGTAGCTCGTGTTGCGGCCGCTGATGTCGGCGTTGATGTTGGCGTACGTTTCGCCTTCCACGATTTCCGCGAACCAGGCGTGGTTCCCCGCCTTCATGCCGAACACGGGCAGCCTTGCGCTCTCGGCCACCTGGAAGCGGCGGAAGGCGTTGTCGTTCTGGTCCATGCCGTAAACCCGCTGGGAATACACTTCCGCGTTCGTCTTGCCATTGTTCAGGCGGATGAGGGCCCCCGACCCGTCGGGCACGAACATGTAGCCGTCCTCGTCGGCGGATGCGGCGCCGAAATATTCCAGCAGGTTGATGCTGCGCAGCTTGTACCCTGCATTCTCCTCGATCCGATGGACGGGAATCGTCACGTAGAGGGCGTCGTCCACGATCCGGTATTCCAGCGGAATGGTGAAGCGCGGCCGGTCGGCCAGCGAGACGGTTTCGATGCCGTTTTCCGCGTTGTCGTAGGCCAGATCCTCCTCGGTATAGCCGGCTTTCTGCAAAATCTCCAGCATCCGCTTGAGGGTGAGCGGCCGCCCGGCGGAGGCGTCGATCCGCTCCAGCACGTTCGGATCGGATTTGGACGGGAAATACTTCGTGCTGAAAAACAGGGCGTCGCTTTCGCTCACCTTGCTGAGGATTTTCTCTTCCATCCGCTGCTTGCTGATCAGCTTGGGCAGCGCATCGATGCCGACGGACATGTCGCCCAGCGTGTAGATGACGCGAATGCCGCCGTCGATGCGTTCCGCCGTGAACTGCCCGTTTTGGATGCTGTCCGCGTAGTTGATGAACGAATAGAGAAGTCCGCGCTCGCTGCGGTAGCTGATGCTGAACTGGGACGACATCAATTCCCGGAAATAGCCGGTCGCCAGCGGGTCCTGCCCGCGGTGTTCCGGGTTGCTGTACCACACTTTGCCGGAACGCAAATCGGCGACGGCGATTTCCGTCGTTTCGGGATGATAATACAGCTCGAGAACATCCGATTTGGCAACGAGGTCCATCCCCGGAACGGAATGCGTGCCGCCGCCGAGCGGGACAAGCTCCGATCCCGGTTCGTCGGCCGCGGCGTTCGCGTAATCTTCCGGGTTGACGGCCGGCGCACCCTTGACGTTGAGTACCGTGACCGTTGAAACGATGCCCGCCGCCAGAAGGACGGCCAGCGCGATCAGCCATTTCGTTCGTTTCGTCACTCGTCCGGCCTCCTTTTATCGGAAAATGAGTTCCCGGTAAACGTCATAGATGAACCAGTAGATCTGCATGCCCATGCTGTAGGCGAGGGTGGCCAGAAACACCGCGATGCCCATGGCGATGACCGTCAGCAGCAGGGTGACGACCGTCTTGCCGGCCGTGTACTGATGGACGGTCATGTTGCCGACGAACAGCAGGAACAGGAACCAGACGGTGGCGATCCCGTTGATCAGCACATAGAACGCCACTTCTTCCTGGGTGATGTACCGGCTGATGAACGTCAGCGGGAGGTTGATGACGACCAGGGGCGTCAGCGCATAGGCGGTGCTGAGCACGATCTGCGTGAAGGTGCCTTCCCCGTCCATCAGCGTCGTGATCGCCCAGTTGGCGATGCAGAACAGGAAAAAGGGCAAAATCGTGTACGCGATGTCCTTCAGGCTGTTCAGATAGCGGGGGTCCGCATAGTTGACCAGAAACCCGGCAAATTGCTGCTGCAGGGTGACGTTCAGCACCAGCAGGAACAGGACGACCGCCGCCACCCTTCTTTTGCCCCGGCCTTCGAATTTCAGGTCCCAGAACGCCTGGAACGGCCGAACCGTCAGGAAGAACGGAAACTTAATGAAGTCTTGCTTCATGCTTGACCACCCTCCTCATCCGCCGGCGCCGGAAGATGCGGAATGCGAACCAGGCCGCAACCAAGGCGACGATGGCGGACATGACCGGACCGAACTGCGCCTGCAGCACTTCCTTGCGGTACCGCTTGAAGGCGACGGAGTAGTCCCTGCGCTTCATGCCCAGCTTGAAATACTCCATCGCTTCCTTGTTGCGCTTCTCGAGCAGGAGCGATTTGCCGATGCCGATGTAGGCCGCATCGTAGTTCGAGTTGAGGGCCAGCACTTCCCGCCAGAGAGCCACCGCCGCCGTGCTGTAGCCGTCGTAATGCAGCCGGGTCGCTTCGTTGACGAGCCGGCCGAACCGGGTCGGCTTGAAGACGGTGATGTTGCTTTTCGCCCGGTCCAGCACCAGGATGTCCATGCCCTGCCGTTCGACGGCGACGGGCACGGTGAACGTGCCGACCTGGGTGCCCAGCGCGCCGAACACGTAGAGGAGGTCGCCCTCGTCGTTGTAGGTGAACAGCCGGCCGCGCTTGGCGTCCAGTCCCGTGTACATGCCGCCGCCCAGATACTTGATGTCCACGAACATGGACGGGCCGGCCGAACTGCCGAAGTTGCGGTAGCGGACGTCCCCGCGCACGGGGTAATAGCCGAACCGCTTGAGCACATCCTGACCGGACGGGTTGAGCCGCTTGATCAGCGCGTCGGAGTACGTGTCGATGTTCGTGGCGTAGATGAAATCCTTGTCGTCAATGTCCAGGTTGGAAAACTCCGTCGGGATGTACAGCTGCATGCGCGCCCGCTGTTCCCGCGTGGCGAGCCGCAGCCAGATTTTGTCGATGAGGCTCTGCCGCACGTTGATGGTGCCGACGTAGCCGATGAACGTCCCGTCGGTGTCGAACTGCATGATGCCTTCGAAGGCGCCCCTCGACACGACGTAGACGCGCCCGGCGCTGTCCACGGTCAGCTTGAGCGGGTTGAATATGAAATTGGGCGGCAGGATGTCCGACTGCGGGTTTTCCAGCAGCCAGACGAACCGTCCTTCCCCGTCCAGCACCACCACGCGGCGGTTGTCCGTGTCCGCCACGTAAATGAGCCCGTCTTCGGTGACGTGGATGCCGCTCGGGTTGAGCAGGCGGTCCTCCCGCCCGTCCCGCATGAACGACTCGATGACGCGGACGAGCTTCCAGTCGGGATCGAGCACGATGATGCGGGCGTTTCCGCTGTCCAGAATGTAGATGAAGCCGTCCTTGGTGACGAACAGGTCGTTCGGACTGCGGAAATCGCCGACGCCGAGATCCCGTCCCGTCACCGCCCGGTCGGGCAGATAGGGCGCGGGGATCGGGACGGCGTCCAGATAGTAGTTGTACGTGTAGCTTTCGTACGGAGCCGAAAAGGCGGAAGCCGGCCCGGCGGCGCCGGTGAAGGCGAGGACGGCCACGAGAACGGACACCAGCCATTTGTTCATCACCATCCGCCTCCCCTCAATCCTTCATGCCGCTTGTGGCCATCGTTTCGATGATCTGGCTTTGCGAAAAGATGAAGATGGTGATCGGAACGCTCATCAGGATCAGGGCGACGGCGCTCGCCGCGCCGGCCCGGGCGATGCCGCCCTGGATGATCTGGTTGGACGCGTAGTGCAGCGTTTTCAGCTGTTCGCTGTAAATGAACCCGTTGCCGTCCGTCCCCCACAGAAACTGGAACAGCAGGATGATCAGCGTCATCCAGGCCGGCTTGACGTTGGGCATGACCACCGACCAGAAGATCCGGTACTCGCTGGCGCCGTCGATTTTGGCGGCCTCCAGGAGCGCGTCCGGAATCTGCTCCATGAACTGCTTCATCAGATACAGGCCGAGGGAATAGGCGAAGGCGGGCAGAATGACCGCCCAGTACGTGTCCACCAGGCCGAGTTTCGCCATGATCATGTAGTTCGGCACGGCCGTGACCTGCCAGGCGAACATGAGGGACAGCACGACGATCTGGAACAGCACGCGCCGCCCCGGGAAGTTGTGCTTGGCCAGCGCATAGCCGGCCATGGACGCGAACAGCACGTGGCCGATCACGCCCACGAGGGTAATGAACACCGTGTTGAAAATGTACCGGGTGAACGGCACCCAGGACTGACCGAGCAGGTTGACCAGATCGGCGAAGTTTTGCAGCGTCGGATTGCGGACAAACATTCGGGGCGGGAACAGGAAAATTTCGTCCAGCGGCTTGAACGCCGCGTTGATGGCATAGACGAGCGGGATGGCCGAGAAGGCGCCCGCCACGGCCAGGAAAGCGAACAGGAAGAAGTTGCCCGCCGCGGACCGGTTGACCTTGCGCGGACCCCGCAAAACCGCCAGCTTCATGCTTGTCACTCACCCACCTTGCGCAGCAGTTTTTGGACGAACAGGTTGGTGCCCACCATCATGATGAACAGCAGCGTGGCGATGGCGGACGCATATCCCATTTCAAACCGGATGGTGCCGAAGTCGATCAGGTGAGTTACGACGGTGGAGCCGGCGTAATTGATGCTCGGAAAGCCGGCCAGATAGATCGACACGTCGGCGACGGCGAAGGAACTCGTCAGCTGGATGACCGCGCCGAACATCAGCTGGGGCCGCATGGACGGCAGGGTGATGTACCACAGCTCCTGCCACCGGTTTTTGATGCCGTCCACCGCGCCGGCCTCGTACAGCGTCCGGTCCACCGTCTGGAGACCGGCGATGAAGGCCAGGAACCCGGTGCCGAGGCTGAGCCACAGCTGGACAATGATGATGATCGGCAGGATGTAGCTTTCCGTCTTCAGCCACTGGATCGGTTCCAGGATGATGCCCCATTCGATCAGGAACGCGTTCAGGATGCCGTACCGGTCGCCGGAGAAAATCATGAGCCAGATGAAGAACACGTTGCCGGAAATCGATGGCGCATAGAACACGAGCGTCATGAACGCCCGCACCTTCGGGCTCATTTCGTTGATGATCCAGGCGAACAGGAAACAGGCCACGTAGCTGACCGGTCCGGTAATGGCGGCAAAGATGATCGTGTTTTTGACGGAAATGAGAAAAATGTCGTCTTCCAGGAACAGGCGGGCATAGTTTTGCCAGCCGATGAACTTCGGAAATTCCAGCAGGTTGAAGTAGGTGAAGCTGATGAACAGGGAGATGGCCACGGGAATGACCGTGAACAGGAAAAACAGCGACATGTACGGCGCGAGGAGCACGTACGAATGCCGGTGAATTTTGACCTCCCTCCACAGCCTCGACCACCAGGCGGGCGCCTTGGCGGGCTTTCCGCCCGCGGGGCGGGGAACGACCTCAGGCTGGGCGATTGGCTCCATATCCGACCCTCCCTCTACAAAGGCAGTCCGAATTCCTTGCGCTTGGCGCGGATTTCGTCATGAATGTACTGCACGTAGTCCATGATCGCTTCGCGGGGTTCGGCCTTCTGGCTGACAACGACTTTGTAGAAGGCGTTCTGCAGATGGCGCCCGGTAAAGTAGCCGCCCGGCACTTCCGGAATGCCGCGCACCTCCTCGAACTGCCTCTTCAGGTTTTCGTAGTCTTCCACCGGCCACGGCAGTTTGTCCAGCGCGGCGATGTTGGCCGTCGGATAGCGGGCCGCCGCCCCCATCAGGGCTTCCATTTCCCGCCCGAAGGTGACCTGGGTGTCCTCCCGCGTCCACCACTTCATGAACTCCCAGGCCGCTTCCTTGTCCTTCGCCTTCTGCAGCATGATGACCGCCGTGCCGCTGCTCGGCGCGTCGCGGCGGATCGTGCCGTCCTCCTGCACCGTGCCCGGCACCGGGACGAACCCCCACATGCCGCGGATTTCCGGGGCGAAGACGGTCAGCTGGTTGTACACCGTGTAGTCCATGATGCCGATGGGCATTTCGCCGGTCCGGAACCGGTTGGCGAAATCGAACTCCCGCTCCAGTTTGTAGTCGGTGTAGTATTCCGTCCACGTCTTGAACGACTCGATGCCGATCCGCGAATCGAGGTCGGATTCCTTGTTGTCGTTCCGGTAGAACTGGCCGCCGTTCTGCAGCAGGATCATCGCGTATGTCGCGTTGATCGGCACGGTTTCGCCCGGATAGGCCGGCGGCGGGGCGACGAGGGGCAGCGCGAAAGCCATGCGGTGCTTGTTGAGCACCGCCAGAAGGCGCTTCACGTCATCCCACGTCTGCGGCACGTCCACGCCGATTTCCAGCAGGATGTCCTTCCGGTAGAACAGCATCGGGAACGTCTGCGTTTCCGGCAGGGCGTACACGCCGCCCTCGAACCGGTACGGCACGAGAGCGCTTTCCCGGAACCGTTTGGCCACGTCCCAAAAATCGGGGAATTGGGTCAGATCGTAGGCCGCGTTCCGCATCCCGTAGTTGACGGGAATGTCGTTGCCCACCTGCATGGCCACGTCGGGTCCCTGGCCGGCCAGCGTGGCGGGCAGCAGGTTGTGCATCTGCACCAGCTTCAGCGTCACGCGGATGCCCGTTTCGGGGGTGAACGTTTCGTCGATCATGGCCTTGATCGTGTTGGCCTGGTCCCGGCCGGAGCCGATCCACACTTCCACATGGCGCGTTTCCTTGCCGGTCGACATGTCCCCGATCTGGTTGTAGTCGATGACGAAGGAATAGAAGAACGACACGAGCTGGTGCCACAGTTCGGCGAAGAAGTTCATGTTCTTCTTCGGCAGTTCGACGCCCGGAGACGTGATGTAAATGGCGTCGATCTGCAGCGGAATTTCCCGGGCGCGCAGCAGCCACGTGCCCATGCCGCCGGTGTTGATCTTGTAGTTGACCAGCCGGCGCGGAATCGTCTCCGGCCGTTCGATCATTTCCTCCAGCTGGATGGCCATCGTCCTGAGCATCGCTTCCTGCTCCCCGCTCGTTCCGGAGAGGGCCACCACTTCATCCGCGATGCGCAGCAGCCGCTGCCGCTCGAACTCGAACGTCTCCAGCAGGTTCGGCACCTGCTGCTCGACGCGGTAATCCCGCGCCGCGTCCGGCGCCGTGCCGGTGATCATGACGATTTTCCGGTACATCTCGTTCAGGGTGAGCAGGCTTTCCTCCACTTCCCGGACGAGATCGGCAAACACGCCGAGGGTCGCCTCCAGGCGGAGCGTGTGCCGGCCCTTCTCGAGATAGACGAGATGGGGCTCCTCGTCCCCGCCGACTTTCACATACCTGTAGGTATTGGCGAACTTGAACGGAATGTGCTTGGCTTCCGCGAAGGGCAGCTTGCCGTCGATGGTCAGCTTGCGGGTCGAATAGATGCCCCTCGCCCAGTTCTGCTTCGCTTTGAACGTGATTTCGTACAGGCCGGACTCCGGCACTTCGAATTCCCATTCGATCCAGTCGCCGGGCACGCGCCAGTTGTAGCCGCCAATCGTGTTGATGCGAATGTAGCGCGGGCTGTACGGATGGACCGCCGGCGTCGACTTGTCCGCCGTCGGATACAGGGTCGGGCTCGATTTGGCCGTCGCATCCTCGCCCTGGATCTCGATGACAATGCCCTCGGTTTCCCTCGCGCCCAAAGCGCGGTACTTCTCCAGCGCCTCCGCGTGGGGAAGCGGATCCGGTTCCCGGTACAGCGTCAGCCGGCCGATGGCCATCGGCTCCCGCTGGGAAATGAGCGTGATCGTGTGTTCGCCGGCTGTGAGATAAAACAGGAACGGATCTTCATAGTATCCTTCCGTGTCGCTGACCGCTTTCTCGCGCCATTCGGGCCGTTCGGCCTGCGGCGGGCGCAGGTCGTTGCCCTGGTTGTCGCGGCGGATCTCGTCCAGCCGGTTGTCCCAGACGCGGTGGAACTGGACGAAGGCCGCTTCCTTGAAGGGCAGTTCCCCGTCGATCCAGATGGATCGTTCGATGCTGGAGCTTTTGCCTTCGGTCGGATAGTAGAGCACCTTCATGTTGTACAGGCCCGTCTCCGGCACGCGGACGCGGAAGGTGACGGCGCCCCTCTCGCCGGTCAGCACGACGGGCCCGTCAAAGCCGTCCAGTCCGTCCTGCAGGATTTCAAACCCTTCCCCTTCCAGCTCCGCCACGTCGGCGGCGCCGAGGGCGATTTCCCGTTCGGGCCGGGCGGCTTCCCCGTGCTGCGCCAAATAATCCGCGTACGTGTCCTTGTTCAGGATCATGGAAAACTGGAGATCGCTGTCGAGCCAAGCGGCGCCGCCGGCTTCGCCCCCGTCCTGCGCGTGTGCAATCGATCCGGCTCCCGGGAACGTGAAAGCAAGGATGATGCAGACCATGATTGCAATCGGTTTGCCGAGCCGGTCTTTCACCTTCAAGTTTCAGCCCTCCTTGTCTCCCGCTCGCTTGATCGCCGTCGCTGTCGGCGTTGTGAAAGGCCGGACGCCGGAAAGCGGACGCCGGTATCCAACAAAGGAAGGGTGCGCCGTTTCGCTCGGCACACCCCCCTGCGGTCGCAAAAAGTCCGGTGCGGCGTTACTTCAGTTTGGCCAGCGCGTCGTTGGCAACTTGCAGGTTTTCTTCGACGATGGCGGCGGGCGACTTGTTCTCTTCGATGAGCTGGTGGATCATCCCGTAGAACGGGAAGTCGGGAACCGTCTCTTCGATGGCGATGAAACCTTTGCCCATGATGTGGTTGCGGGCCATCTCGATGTCCGCCTCCGTCGTGTAGCGGCCCTCCAGCCAGAGCTGGCCGGGATATTCTTCGATCTGCGGAATGTCCTGCAGTTCTTCGAAGATTTGATAGACGATGTCCGGATCTTGCACGCCCTTCGGAATGAACCAGCCGTTGAGGGACGTGTTGGCGAACGCCCATTGCCCGCTGCCGGACGGACCCCGCGGAATCGGAACGACGCCGAACTCGAACTCCACGTCGCCGAGATCCCAGTCGTACATGATGGCCATGGCGACGTCGCCGTCTTTCCAGGTGCGGGTTTCCTCCCAGTTCGTCTTGTTGCCGCTTTTCACCTTGTGGACGCCTTCCACGTTGACGATCCGCTGCACGAATTCCATCGCTTCAATGAACTTCGGATCGGTGATGCCTTCCGTCAGTTCGTCCGGATGGATGAAGTACGCGTCGTTGGAAGCGGCGAAGTGGCGCACCATGTCGGCCGGCCATCCGGACGTGCCCCAGTAGTCGTTCACGCCGTCGTTGTCCATGTCGCGGGTGGCGGCGCGGGCGATTTCCAGGAACTTCTCCCAGGTCCATTCGCCCTTGTAGTACAGTTCCTGCGGATCGGGCAGGTTCAGGTCGCGGAAAATTTTCCGGTTGTAGTGGACGCCGACGACGGTGGTAATGGCGCCTTTGGCGACGGCGTATTCCACCCCGCCGAGCGACGGCAGCTTCTTGACCAGCCGCTGCTCGTTGTTGACGTCGCTGATGCCCGTGGTATATTCGCTCAGCGGGATCAGCAGGCCGTCCTTCGCGGGAATGAGGGCCCGCTTGTATTCCATCACCAGCATGTCGGCCAGCGGTTCGCCGGCAAGAATGCTGGCGGTCACCGTATCCATGTATTCTTCAAACGGAATGTTGATGTATTGGATGTCGATGTTGTATTTTTTCTTGACCTTCTCCTGCTGCTCGATGCGGTAAATGCCGTCCGCCGAATCTTCCGTCGGCGTGTCGTCCCACCAGGCGGCAAGACGGATGACGCGGCCGCCGAGATCGACGCCCGGCGCTTCCTCTTCCTCCGGCTCGGGCGCCGGTTCGGGCGTCGTGGCCGCCGGTTCGTTCGACTGCGGTGCCGCCTGGCTATTCCCCGCATTGTTCCCTCCTCCGCATGCGGTCAGCACGAGAAGGAAAGCGACCAGCATGAAGGACAGCAGTTTCCTCAGGCTCATTCCTTTTTACCCCCGTTTCATGATTTTCCTGCCGAAAGAAAGCGAGCGTTTTCAATTGTAATGTTATCATCGCATCGGATTTCGGTCAATAACCAGTTGGGCACGTCCAAAATGGATCGTTATGTTTCCGTTATGTTCCGCAAAACAAAACAATGGCGCACGCCCACGCTCCAAATGCAATGTTTTTCTTGACTTTTCGCGCCGGAGAAATGAAATACATAAAGAAAAAAAGTGTGAAGACGGTTATAATGATTGTTGAAAACATAACGGGAACCTAACAAAAACACGAATGGCGGGTGGAACGGATGGATTCGCTTTTTGTCAAGGGCATGACCTGGGGATGGAATTCGCGGCGCGGCGACTATCGGACGCCTGAAGCAGCGGATTCGCTGCGGAAGTTGAGGGAAGCGGGAAACGAGTGGGTCTGCCTTGCCTTCGCCGTCACGCAGGATCATTTTTATTCCACCGCCATCAAGTTCGACTACGCCCACACCGTCACCGACCGGGATCTGGAATGCGCCGTGCGGGAGGCGCGGAAACTTGGCCTGAAAATCTGCCTGAAACCGACGGTGAACAGCAGGGACGGCCTGTGGCGGGCGCACATCGGGTTTCCCCACGGCGAGGAAGAAGCGGAACCGTACTGGGAGGCGTGGTTCAAATCCTACACCGCCTTCCTGCTCCACTACGCGGAACTTGCCGCCGAATGGGGATGCGAAATGTTTTGCGTCGGCTGCGAAATGTCCGGCACGGAAGCGCAGGAAGCGCGCTGGCGGGAAGCCGTCGCCGCGGTGCGGCGCGTGTATCCCGGGCTGGTCGTCTACAATGCCAACCACGGCCGGGAAGACCGGGTGCCCTGGTGGGACGCCGTCGACGTCATCGGCACGAGCGCCTACTATCCGGTCGGGCGGGGCGGCGACGGTTCGGAGGAATCGATGGTGCGAAACTGGCTGCCGGTCCGGGACCGTCTGAAGCGTCTGCACGAGCGGTACGACAGGCCGGTCCTGTTCATGGAAATCGGCTGCCGCAGCGCCGAAGGCTGCTCGGCCATGCCATGGGATTTCAAACACCGGGATTTGCCGGCCCGGCAGGAGGAGCAGGCCGCTTTCTACCGCTCGGCCCTTCGGGTGTTCTGGCACGAGCCCTGGTTCGCCGGCTTCTTCTGGTGGGACTGGAGCGTGAAACTGTACGACGCCGGCGAGGCGGCGCTGGACCGCGGGTTCGACATCTACGGCAAGGAAGCGGAGCGGGTGCTGCGGATCTGGTACGAGGGAGAAGGCGGGCGCTGAAGGCCGGCCGTTTCCGGAACCGGCCATGCAGAAGCCGCGCCCCATTTTCGGAAAGAAACCATCACCAACGGACGGGATGATGACCCATGCGGGAGAAAGTGACCATTCAGCAGATCGCCGAGCTGGCCGGCGTGTCCAAATTCGCGGTGTCCCGGGCGCTGTCCGGCAAACCCGGCGTCAGCGACGAAACGAGGGAAAAAATTTTGAAAGTGGCGGGACAGCTCGGTTATTTCAACCAAAAATCGTCCGCCGCCGCGGATCCGGTCCATCACGAAGAAGGCGCCGTCAAGCCGGGAACCGTCGCCGTCCTGTTTCCCCACATCCAATACCAAAATCACGATTCCCCTTACTGGGGCCCGGTGTTTGACGGCATCACGGGCCGCCTCAGCCAGCGGGGATGCGACATCGTCATGCTGACGGAACCGTCGGAGGAGAAGGTGTTCAGCCTGCTGAACCCGAAAGCGATCCAGGGCATCATCACCCTCGGCGTCATTTCCACCCGGATTTTGCTGGAAATCAAGCGGCTGGACATCCCCGCCGTCATGGTGGATTACGAGGATCCGTCCTTTCCGGCGGACACGGTGTTCGTCGACAACATGGCCAGCATGCGGGAACTGGTGCTGCGGCTGATCAGCCGGGGCTACAAGTCGTTCCAGTTCGTCGGCGACATCCGGTCCGCGCCCAGCTTCCGCGAGCGATGGACCGCCTTCCGCTCCGTGCTGGAGGAATTCGGCATCGCAAGCACCCCCCACCCGGTGCTCACCGGCCCCGAATCCGGCGACAGGCTGTGGAAGCATCTGCCGGCGGTGCTGGACGAGGTGAGGCCGGACGTGTTCGTCTGCGTCAACGACATCACCGCCGTCGAAGTCATGGCCGGCCTGCTCCGGAAAGGGCGCAAGGTGCCCGACGATTGCGGCGTCACCGGTTTCGACAACACCCATGCCGAGAATGAATACGGCATTGCGCTCACCACGGTGAACATCGACAAGGAATGGATGGGCCGCCGGGCGGTCGACAAGCTGTTCTGGCGCATCGCCAACCGCGACGCCAAGAAGGAAAAAACCCTCATCGCCGCCGACGTCATGATGGGCCAATCGACCCGGTAGCGGCGGCAGCCGGAACGTCGGGGAAAGCGGAAACCGGATTTATTCACGAAAGAGGGATGCGCATGAACGGATTCGACTTTCTGATGGACGTGACGGAACCGACCACGACCCGGTTCATCACCTTCATCGCGCCGTCGCTCAGGCGGTATGATCTGGCCGTCACGGCGACGAAGCGCTTCTTCGGCAAAAAGCTCGTCACCGACCTGCAGCGGGGCGTCGCCGCGGTCATCGGACCGGATGACGCGCGGGAAGACGGCGTGCTGGAGGCCGCCTTCGGCTGGAGCGCGGAGGAGGCCGATGAGGTGCGCGATCTTTTGGCGCAGCTTGCGGGGGCGGATCCGTCCGATACGATGCGGGCCTAGAAGTCAAAATCCCGGGGGCGGCCGAAAGCCGCCCCCGGATTTTTCATTTCCCGGGGAATGGCGCTCGCGGAGGGAATACCGCTCCGGGTGAAGGCCGCGCCGCCGGGTCAGCCCGGAAAACCGGCAACCGGCAGGCGATGCACCATCGCCATCAGACCGGCCAGCAGCGCGGCCAGTCCGAAATAGGCCGCGCCGAACGCCCATCGGACGCGGGCGGGGATGTCGTGGTAGCGGTCGTTCTCGTGGGGCTCGCCGACGATTTCGATGCCGGCTTCGTAGCGGACGGTCTCGCCCCTTTCGTCCCGGACGGGCCGAAAGCCCGCGAGGCGCACTTCCCCGACGAGGAGCGGCTCCGGCAGTTCCACGGTTTCGCGGAGCCCGACGGCCTCCCAGGCCGTCTCGACCCGCTGGATGCCGTCCAGGCCGGACCAGGTGGCGAAATCGAGCCGGCGGCGATGCTGTTCGCCGGGCACGAAGCCTTCCGCCAGGCGTTCCGCCGGCACGCTGGCGGCGAACGTCAGCACGACGGTCCGCTTTTGCCGCTTCGTCGCATATTTCCGGTACAGCTCTGCCACAAACAAGGCGTAGACCACAAGAAAAAGAATGCTCCGCAAAACCAGGATGACCGCGAGCCCGGCCACGAGGCCGACCGCCCACAGCCAGCGGGTGACGGCTCCCGCGATCCGGCCGCCGTCCAGCGGCCGGATCGGCAGCAGGTTGATCAGGTTGATGAAAAAACCTGCATAGGCGACCAGCACGAGCGCGGTGCTTTCCAGCGCCAGCCCGGCGGCCAGCGCCGCCAGGGCGCCCATAGTGCCGAGAAGCGGTCCGCCCAGGGCGACGAAAGCTTCCGTGGCCGCGTCCCGCGGATGCCGCTTCATGGCAATCAGCGCGCCGACGAAGGGGATGAACACCGGCGCCGAAACGGGCAGGCCCTTCCGCTTCGCGGCCAGCACGTGGCCGATTTCGTGGATGAACAGCATCGCCACGAACCCGATGCCGACGGTCCAGCTGCGATACGCCCACGCATAGGTGAACACCGAGGCCAGCATGCTGGACACCGGCATCGCCAGTTTGGACACCAGCGGCAGCACCGTTTTCGATTTTGTCAGCAGGGCGGCCGCCGCCGCTCCCCACGCCATCCAGGAGCGGCCCGGCCGCTGCCGCTCGCGCCCGGCCAAAAGGTCAACCTCCCCACGCGCTGCGAAACAGCTCTTCCGAAAATCCGACGGTCGTCTTCCGGCCGTCGGTGACAATGGGCCGTTTGATCAGCCGGCCGTTGGACGCCAGCAGCCGGATTTTCTCCCGGTCATCCATGGTGCGGGTCGCTTCCTTCAGATTCAGTTTCCGGTACCATTCGCCTGATGTGTTGAAGAACGCCTGGGGCGGCAGCCCGGACATCGCGATCAGGCCGGCGAGCTCCTCCTCCCCGGGCGGCTTTTCAACCAGATCCCGGAGGTCGAGGTCGTGGCCGAGCCGCTCCAGAAACCGGACGGCTTTCCGGCATGTGCCGCATTTCGGATAGTGGTAGACGGTCAATCGACGCAAGAAGGTTCGCTCCTTTCGTTGTCCGGGGCGGCCAGCGCGCCCATGAGCCGGACCAGATCCGCCGGAAGGGGCGCCCGGAACGTCACGCGCCGCCCGGTCACGGGATGCTCGAAGCCAAGCGATTCCGCATGGAGCGCCTGCCGGCCGATCCCGGCGCCCGGCGGCGGCGGCCGGTCGGCCGCATACAGCGGGTCGCCGACGATCGGATGGCCGATATGCCGCATGTGCACCCGGATCTGGTGGGTGCGTCCCGTCACCGGCCGGACCCTGAGCAGGGAGACGGCCCCCCAGCTTTCCACCGTTTCGTAGCGGGTGACGGACGGCGCGCCGTCCGGCCGGACGACGCGCATCCCCGGCCGGTCGGCGCTTCGCCCGATCGGCGCCTCCACGATGCCCGACGGCGGATCGGGCCGGCCGAACACGAAGGCGCAGTACGTCTTCTCCACCCGGCCCGCCTGCAGCTGCCGGGACAGCCGCTCGTGGACGAAGGCGTTCTTGGCGATGGCCAGCACGCCGGACGTGTCCCGGTCCAGCCGGTGGACGGGCCTGAAGCGGATGGACAGGCCGCGCTGCCGCCAGTGGTGGATGACGCCGTTGGCCAGCGTGCCGCCGTGAAAGCCCCGGGTCGGATGGACGACAAGGCCGGCCGGCTTGTTGACGACCAGGAGATCATCATCCTCGTATAGAACGTCAATCGGGATCGGTTCCGGTTCGATCGCGCCCGCCGTCTCTTCCGGCAGCCGCACCTCCACCCGGTCTCCCGCCCGCACTTTCGCATTCACGGGCGTCCGGACGCCGTTGAGCAGAATGCCGTCCTCCTTTCGCTTCAACCGGATGACGAGGGTGCGGGACAGGCCCATCCGGTGGCGGAGCACGGTCCGCAGCGGAAGTCCGTCGTCTTCCGGCGCCACCACGTGGACGAACGGATTCCGTTCCACGTCAGCCCGGCCCCTCCGTCCGGAAAACATCCGTGCCGCGCGCGTATTCCGTGTCGGACACCCCGGCCCGCGCATTGGCGCACCGCGCCGCCGCGAAGAAGAAATCCGACAGGCGGTTGAGATAGCGGACGACGTCCGTGTTCGTCTCCGCCCGTCCGGCCAGCGCCACAACGCGGCGTTCCGCCCGGCGGCAAACCGTGCGGCAGACGTGCAGCCAGGCGGCCAGCGGCGTGCCGCCCGGCAGAATGAAGCGCCGGATGGGCGGCGCTTCCGCCTGCAGCCGGTCGATGTCCGCCTCGAGCGCCGCCACGCGGGACGCGGTCACCCTGAACGATGCCGCGCCGGGCGCAAGGCGGCTGATGTCGCTCCCGCAGTCGAACAGCTCGTGCTGGATTTCGGTCAGCCGCTCCGCAAGATCGCGGTTTTTGTCATCCTCCCTCGCGCAGGCGAGCGCCAGGCCGATCAGGCTGTTCAGCTCGTCGATCGTGCCGCAGGCTTCCACCCGCGCATCGTCCTTCCGCACCCGGCCGCCGATCATGCCGGTCATGCCGCCGTCGCCGGTTCTCGTGTACAGTTTCATGAGGCCACCCCTTCGCCGTCCGTTCATCCATGCCCTACTATACCAAAGTTTCCGGTTTCGTTCGACCTCGCGGAACAACAGTCAGGGACCGTCCCCGGCCTTGGTCCGGATACGGTCCCTTCCCCTCGCGAAAAACGGTCATTTCGGGCTGTTCTTGTAATTCTCCATGAACTGGTGATAATCGTTGATGAGTTCGTCCAGCTTCATGCTGAGCTGCACGACGGCTTCGGACGTGAATGAGTTTTCGTCGGCCGCCGCCTGTTCCATCAGCAAGCGCAGACGGCGAATTTTCTCCTCCAGCTCGGCTTTGCGCGAATCCCAATGGGTCCTGCCGGATGAGCCGCCGTCCCGTTCCTGCGGCCGGCCGTCGTATATTTCGGTTTCCTCACGCACCAGGCCGCCCCTCGCCATCCTGGGATCGGCCTGCACAATGGCCTGCATCCACGCCCCCCCTTCCAAGGTCGGCAACCGTCTCCTGTCCAATTATAGCAGTTTTTAGGAGAAATGGGTAGGCCTTTTATCCGTTTCGCAATTTCTCGACAAACCGCCCGATTCTCTCCAGCGCCTCGTTCAGCTGGGCCACGCTCGTGGCGTAGGAGCAGCGCAAGTGACCCTCGCCGCCGAGGCCGAACACGTGGCCCGGCACCGCGGCGACCTTCGCTTCCGCGAACAGCCGCTCCGCAAACTGCTCCGACGTCAGGCCGGTCGACCGGATGGACGGGAAGGCGTAGAACGCGCCCTGCGGTTCGTGGATGTCAAGGCCGATCTGCCGGAAGCCGGACACCATGAGCCGGCGTCGCTGGTTGTAGGATTCCACCATCCGCTCCACCTCCGGCAGCCCTTCCCGGAGCGCCTCGATGGCGGCCGCCTGCGCCATGCTGGAGGCGCACATGATGGAATACTGGTGCACCTTGAGCATCGCCCGGGTCAGCTCGGGATGGGCGCAAAGGTAGCCGAGGCGCCAGCCGGTCATGGCGAACGCCTTGGAGAAGCCGCTGACCAGCACGGTGCGGTCTTTCATGCCCGGCATGGAGGCAAAGCTGACGTGCTTCTGGCCGTACGTCAGCTCGGCGTAGATTTCGTCGGACACGACGATCAGATCGTGTTTTTCGACAAGGGCGGCGATCGGCCGGTAATCGTCCTCCGACATGATCGCGCCGGTCGGATTGCTCGGGTAGCTGAGAATGAGCACCTTGGAACGCGGGGTGATGGCCGCCGCCAGGGACGCGGCGGTCAATTTGAAGCCGTCTTCCGCCCGTGTTTCAATGCCCACCGGCACGCCGCCCGCCAAATACGCCAGGGGCGAATAGGAGACGAAACTGGGCTCGGGAATCAGCACCTCGTCCCCCGGCTCCAGCAGCGTCCGGAGCGCCAGATCGATCGCTTCGCTGCCGCCCACCGTCACGATGACCTGATTGGACGGCTCGTAATGGAGCCCGAACCGGGAAGCCAGATATTCCGCGATCAGCTCCCGGAGTTCCGGAAGCCCGGCGTTGGGCGTGTAGGACGTCATGCCGCGTTCCAGCGCGTACACCGACGCTTCCCGGACGTGCCAGGGGGTGATGAAATCGGGTTCGCCGACGCCGAGGGAAATGACGTCTTCTTTGCTGCCCGCCACGAGATCGAAAAACCGCCGGATGCCGGACGGCGGAATTTGCCGGACCCGCCTGTTGACGTAATCCGCCATGGACGAACGCTCTGGTTTCGTTTGCAATCCGGATTGTTCCAACATCGTCCAGTCTTCCTTTACGGTGTAATCATCATGCGGTGATCTCCCTCGTGCTGTTCGAAGATCACGCCGTCCTGCTTGTATTTTTTCAGGATGAAGTGGGTTTTCGTGTTTTGCACCGCGTCCAGCGTCGCCAGCTTGCTGGAGACGAAATTGGCCACTTCCCGCAGGGATCGGCCCTCGATTTCCACCAGCAGGTCGTAGCCGCCGCTCATCAGATAGACGCTCGTCACTTCCGGAAACATGTAGATCCGTTCGGCGATGGCGTCAAAGCCGCGCCCCCGCTCCGGCGTAATCTGCACCTCGATCAGCGCCGTCACCTTGTCTTCGTCCATTTTGCCGTTGTTGACGACGGTCGTATATTTCAGAATGGTGCGGTCCCGCTCCATTTCGGCGATGGCTTCCCTGACGTCCTCCACCGGGGCATCCAGCATCGTGGCCAGCGTTTCCGCGCTGTACCGCGCGTCCTCCTTGAGAAGCCGCAGAATCTTGGCCTTCAGTTCGCTCATCGTGCCCTTCCTCCCGACGCGTCGGCGGCCTTCGCCCGGACGGGCCGGGCAGCCGCCCGATGATAATATCCATATCTTACAACGACGCCGGGTGGGATGCAATCCTTGATTTCGCGCCATCTCATGCCGCCGTTATCAGATAGATGATGCCCGCCGCCACGAAGACCAGGGCCACGGCGAACAGGGTCCCCCACAGCGCCCTCATGCCACGCTCGCCCCGATCACATAGCTGAGGGCCACGGAAAGGACCATCGAAATGAAGCCGACCGCCCGGTTGTCCCTGGCGATTTCCTTGTCCACGTTGAACCACGGCGTCGCGAACTCGAAAATGAAATAGGCGGCCAAAAGCAGGACGAAACCGTACGTCGCCCAGATGAGCGATTCATAGACGGAATCGTTGGCGGCGATGGAAAACCGGAACACGTTGCCGATGCCGAACAATTTGCCGCCGGTGGCCATGGCCACCGCCACGTTGCCCTTCCGGATCTCCTGCCAGTTGCTGTATTTCGTGACCAGCTCGAACAGCGTCATGAACACCACCATCGCCAGGATGGCCACGGTGTAGAACGCGAGCGTGGACACATACGGATTTTCCAGCCATTTGTCGACAAAATCGTTCATGCCCGTCGCGCCTCCCCTCGGATCATTTGAATTCGACAACGGTGACGCCGGACCCTCCTTCGCCGTATTCGCCCAGCCGGAACCGCTTGACGAGCTTGTGCTGCTTCAGGTAATGCTGGATGCCCGCCCGGAGCGCGCCGGTTCCCTTGCCGTGGATGATGTACGCCTGGCCGACGCCGGCCAGATACGCTTCGTCCAGAAACCGGTCCACTTCGAGGACCGACTCGTCCAGCGTCTTGCCCCTGATGTCCAGTTCAAGCGGCAGCCGGTCGTCGCGGGTGCGCCGGAGGCTG
>Ga0065723_100107_pt1 | contig 54078 bp, 39 predicted proteins | sample TheenrcuSG05Z960_FD_59110 | JGI IMG/M metagenome (GOLD analysis project Ga0065723, IMG submission 59110) | Thermophilic enrichment culture from UC Davis - Sample SG0.5Z960 | ecosystem: Engineered > Solid waste > Grass > Composting > Bioreactor | place: USA: University of California, Davis
GCGCGACGGCTGTTCGACACGATGATCACCGTGCACTGATGGGGAATGCCGAACAGCACGCCTTCCAGCAACTTGAGCCGCTCGTCCCGGATGGGGACGACGATGGCCATGTCGCGTTCGATTTCGTAAAGCGTCTCGTAGGGAAGGTTTTGAATCACACTGTTTTCCGAAGCCGGCGCATCCTGACGCAAGCCCGAATCCAGTTCGTAGACCTTCTGCACGCCGTAGATGTGATTGGCGCCAAACCGTTCGGCTTCTCGCGGTATTTCGATGCGCATGGTGATTTTCCCGTTTGGTGACCGCCTGCAAAGAACGAGCGGGTCGCGGCATGCTCTGTCCAGTCAGAGAAACGGCGGAGCCTACCGCTCAGGTTCCTGCGCCTGATGCGCCGGAGCCACCAGAAGCCTTGCGCCAGAAATACCCCTTCTTTCGAACCAGTGGTGAAGTTGTTTTACGCCTTGTTAAGCTTTGATGAAAGCATCCGATAACCTATTCTGCACACACCGGAGTTGTTCAACGCCGTATCTATGCGCACAACGACAGCGTTAAGGGAACAGGCACGTCAGATTCTGGAGGCTAACTGGACGGGGCGCTTCACAAAGCCGGCGCCGCGTCTGTATCCGCATCAGTGGTCCTGGGATGCCGCCTTCATTGCGCTGGGATGGGTGCACGAGGATCAGGAACGGGCGCAGCAGGAACTGCGGCATCTGTTCCGGGCGCAATGGAAGAACGGGCTGGTACCGCACATCGTGTTCGACCGACGGTCACGCGGGTATTTCCCGGGGCCGGGCGTCTGGGAGACGCACCGGAGCCCGGACGCACCGGCCCGGATCGCCACCTCCGGAATCGTACAGCCGCCCGTGCATGCTACGGCCGCCTGGGCCATCTATCAGCAGGCACGTGACCGAAGCGCGGCGCGGGCCTTTCTGGAGGAGCTGTTTCCGAGGCTGGCGGCCTGGCATGACTACCTGTTCCGGGAGCGGGACTACTACGGCGAAGGCCTGGTCTACATCCGGCACCCCTGGGAGTCGGGCATGGACAACGCGCCGCTGTGGGATGGAATTGCGCAGCGGATGCATCTGAATCCGGGTGACCGTCCACGCTACCGCCGCGTCGACACGGCGCTGGTGGCCGAGGCCGACCGTCCGACGGGAGCCGAGTACGACCGTTACCTGTACCTGGTGCGGCTGTTTGCCGAGGCCGGCTATGACGAGGCGCGTATCCGGGAGGCGTGTCCGTTTCTGGTGCAGGATGTGCTCTTCAACACGCTGCTCTGCCAGGCCGAGCAGGATCTGGCCGAAATCGCCGCGGAGCTGGGCGAAGACCCCGAGCCGTTTCGGCGGCGGGCTCGTCGCGTGGCCGAAGCCGTCAACCGGAAGCTCTGGGACGATCGGCGGGCGCTGTATTTCGACTACGATCTGGCGCTGGATCGGCCGATCTGGGTGCGCATGGCCGCCTGTTTTACGCCGCTGTTTGCCGGCATTCCGGACGGGCTGCAGGCCGCCCGGCTGGTCAGCCACCTGGAAGCGTCGGGCTTTTTCAACTGGGACGGTTCCTGTTACTCCGTGCCGAGCTACGATCCCAACGGACTGGGTTTTTCGCCGGTGCAGTACTGGCGGGGACCGGTCTGGATTAACATCAACTGGTTGCTGATCGAAGGACTGGCCCGCTACGGCTATACCGAGCACGCCGCGCATCTCGGCCGTACTGTTCGGCTGCTCGTCGAACGCAACGGCTTTTACGAGTATTACCATCCGTACACGGGCGAAGGGCACGGCTCGGAGCAGTTTTCCTGGACGGCCGCGCTGGTGCTGGATCTGCTGGCACGCCGGCCCGAATGGATGCAGTGGGGTGTGCGCTCGACGCGTCGCCGCGCCGTGGCCTGAACGGAATCTCCGCCTGGCTGTTAAAAAGGGCGTGTCCCCGATCTTCCAAATGGAAAACGGCCATGGCGGAGCTACGCTTTGTCAAAATACATGACTATCTCTGGGAGATTCCCAGGATGGGCGGCATGCGGGTGCCCGCCCGCATCTACGCCAGCGAAAAGATCCTGCGCGAACTGAAGGAGGATCAGGCGCCCCAGCAGGCCGTCAACGTGGCGCATCTGCCGGGCATCGTCAAGTACTCGCTGGCCATGCCCGACATTCACTGGGGCTACGGCTTTCCCATCGGCGGCGTGGCCGCGTTCGATCTGGACGAAGGCGTGATCTCGCCCGGCGGTGTTGGCTACGATATTAATTGCCTTACCGGCGAGGCACGGGTGCTCCATGCGCATGGCTACTACCGCACAATCGCCGAAATCGTCGAAGCCGGCACGAACGATCCGCTCTGCAGTTATCGATTTGCGGTGCGTCGGCCCGAGCCGGCCCGGATCATTTATCGTTTCGGAGAGGCGCCGCGTACGCGCGTCTGGCGCGTCTGGACCCGGAGCGGCGACAGCGTGGAGGCTACCGAAGACCATCCGTTCTGGACGCCACAGGGAATGGTGCCGCTGCGGGAGCTGCGTCCCGGCGATCGGGTGGCGTTCTGTCCCTTCGAAGGCGTGCCCTACGAGGCGCCGTCATCCGAGACCATTCTGAGTCCCGAGGCTTTCTGCGAAACGCTGCGGCAGTGGGGCATTCCTGATCGCGGCCGGCGTTACCGGCAGCTCGTGCGCTATCTGACGCGTCGTGGTCTATTGCCACTGCGCTACGATTCGCCTGCGCTACCGCTACTCTGCAAGCTGCTGGGCTATCTTCTGGGCGATGGCACCTGCTACCGGGAGCGCAACGGCCGTATCCGACTGGTTGCCTACGGCCGCGCGGAAGATCTGGAGACGATGCGGCGCGATCTGGAGGCACTGGGAATCCGTGCGGCCCGAGTGTACCGGCGTCGCCGTCGGCATCGGGTGCAGACGGTTTACCGCACCTATGCCTTCGAGCGTGAAGAGGTCAGCCTGCATATCACCAGCCGGGCATTTGCCCTGCTGCTGGTCGCGCTGGGCATGCCAATCGGCGACCGAACCGCTCAGGACTTCGAGGCGCCGGCCTGGTTGGAGCGGGCGCCTCGCTGGCAGAAACGCCTGTTTCTGGCCGGACTGTTCGGGGCCGAGCTTTCGGCGCCGCGGCTCATGAGCGGGCATGCGCGCACGTTTGCGGCTCCGGTGCTGACGCTGACCAAGCGGGCGTCGTTTGCCGAAAGCGGCCGTCGTTTTCTGGAGACGCTGGCGCGCTGGGCGGCCGAGCTGGGCGTGCGCACGCAGGCCATCGAAGCCCGCCGGGAGCTGCTCGCTACCGGCGAGCGCGTGCGCTGGCAGTGGCGGCTGGCGTCCGATCCGGCCAGCCTGCGGGCACTCTGGGGCCGCATCGGCTACGAGTACAATCTGCGGCGGCAGCACGAAGCCGCCTGCGCGCTGCAGTACGTCAAATACAAAGAACAGGTGGTGCGGCAGCGCCAGGAGGCGGTGCGGCTGCTGCGTCGCTGGAAGACGGCCGGCGTGTCGGTCGGAGAAGCGACGGGGCGGCTGGCCGACCAGGGCATCAACCGGCGCTTTGTCGAACGCATCTATTACGAGCAGCGCGATGGTACGCCTCGCATCGGCGATGCGGTGTGCAGCTATGCGGCATTTCGTCGGGAGCGGCAGGACGGCCGGGAGCCCCTGGGCTGCGTCTGGGAAGAGATTGTGCGCATCGAGCCGGTGGAGCGTCCCGATCTCCGGGTGTACGACCTGACCGTCGATCATCCCGATCACAACTTCGTTGCCAACGGCTTTGTGGTCTCCAACTGCGGGGTGCGGTTGCTGGCCAGCCGACTGACCTACGAGGAGGTCGAGCCGCATCTGGAACGTCTCGTTGAGATTCTCTTCCGGCGCGTGCCCACCGGCGTAGGGGCCTCGGGTGCGCTCAAAGTTTCGAAGCAGGAGCTGCGGCGCGTGGCCGTCGAAGGCGCGCACTGGGCCGTGCGCCATGGATTCGGTTCGGAAGTCGATCTGGAGTTCATCGAAGAAAACGGGCGCATCGAAGGGGCCGATCCGGCGGCCGTCTCGGAGCGTGCCTACGAGCGGGGCGCGGACCAGCTCGGCACGCTGGGTTCGGGCAACCACTTCCTGGAGGTCGGCTACGTGGCGCAGATCTTCGACGACGAGGCGGCGCGGNTCNTGGGGCTGTTNCCGGGGCAGGTGACCGTCATCATNCACACCGGNTCGCGCGGCTTCGGCTACCAGATCTGCGACGATTATCTGGCCGTCATGGACCGCGCGNTGGCCANGTACCATATCCGGTTGCCGGATCGCCAGCTCGCCTGCGCACCGCTGCGCTCNCCGGAAGGCCAGCAGTANCTGGCCGCCATGCGCTGCGGGATCAACTTCGCCTTCGCCAACCGCCAGATCATCGCNCACAACACGCGCNAGGCGTTCGCCGAGGCGCTGGGCATGCGCGAAGAGGACATCGGNCTGCGNACGGTCTANGANGTGGCNCACAACATCGCCAAGATCGANGAGCACACGATCGACGGCGANCGNCGGCGCGTNTGCGTCCACCGCAANGGCGCGACGCGGGCCTTCCCGCCGGGCCACCCGCAGATTCCGGCGGCCTATCGGAGCATCGGCCAGCCCGTACTGATCCCGGGCGACATGGGGCGCTACTCCTACGTGCTGGTCGGTACCGAGCAGGCTATGCAGGAGACGTTCGGCAGTACATGCCACGGGGCTGGTCGCCAGCTCAGCCGGACGAAGGCCAAGAAAGTGGCCAGTGGCCGCCACGTGGCCGAAGAGCTACGCGCCCGCGGCATCATCGTGCGGGGCGCCAGCATCCGCACGATCAACGAGGAGATTCCCGAGGCCTATAAAGACGTGGCCGAGGTGGTCGAGGTGTGCCATCGGGCGGGCATCTCCCGTAAGGTGGCACAGCTCCGGCCGATCGGCTGTATCAAGGGATAAAAGCCGAAAGGGGATCCCTCTGCGGGATCCCCTTTCGCGTGCTCCCTCATCCCGGCTTCCGGCGCGGGACGGGTCGATCACCCCCCTTGCTCTGTGGAAAAACAAAGAACATGCCGGCCTGCATACGGGGAAAAATGCCCGGTAATATAGGATCGCTGATGTACCGGTGCATGAGGGTGCCACACCCCGAGTGGCGGACGTGATCCGGCGGGTACGATCGGGCGAACACAGGGGGCCGCCCCTACGGGATAGGGAAAACGTCAAGGATCTGGTAAGGGCGCACCGCCGTGTGCGCCCGTGCTTTCTCACCTGCACTATGATTTCCCGGAAATCGGTATGACTCGGGAGCGGTGTGCATGTCGCGGACCGCTCCCGTGCAAAATGTGCACGCCTCAGAAGTGCCAGCGCATTTCCAGCCCGGTCCCGGTGCCCGACACGTAGGGGCGCACGACCGGCGAAGCAGACGGGGCAACGGGTTGCAGCAGGGCATCCAGGTAGCTGTAGGCCCATACGGCCGCCAGGCCTATGAGCAGCCCGTTGCGGGCTTTGAACCAGCGGTTGGCCGTGCGGTAGCGGCTCTCGATACGGGCGGGGTCGGTCTCGCGCCGGTAGCGGTCGTAGGCGCGTGCGTACTGCAGATGAGCGGTAAGGCTGGCGCCGAGCAGCAGACCCCAGCTTCCGGTCAGGATCCAGCCCTTCAGGTGCTGGCCTTTGTAATGCTGGCCCCAGCCGGGCAACAGCAGCGAGCGCAGCGCCGCCTCCGGGCGCGGATCGGGACGTACCACGTAGCGAATGGGTGTTTCCGAGGAGGGCGAAACCGGAGGCGCTGATTGCATTTCCTGACGAATCTGTTCGAAGAAGTCCCGGACTTTGGGCGAGGCCAGCACCGGGTCGAGCTGAAGTTCAGGATTCAGCGACAGGGCCGCCTCGAAGTGGCGTCGGGCTTCGGTGGTTTCGTTGCGCGACATGGCCACCAGCGCCAGTACCGTATGCAGCTCGACGAGTTGGTCCGGCGTGAAGCGCTGGTAATCGTTCAGCGCATGCTGGGCCAGGCTATCGGCCTGCTCGTAATCCAGCGCCTGGTAGGCCCGCCAGACGGCCTGCAGGAGCTGCTCCGGCGTACGGACGGGCTGGGCCAGGGCGGTTATCCCGAGCAGGATCCCCGGCAGGATCGGCAGGCAGCGGCGTACGACCCGGCACATGCGCTCAGCGAATCCGAATCAACAGGTGTTCCCGGTGGTAGGGCCCCTGCGTGAGGCGTACCAGGTAAACGCCAGCCGGCACCGGATGTCCCGCCGCATCGGTGCCGTTCCAGGAAAGCACGTGGCGGCCGGGCGGTAGCGGCCGATCCAGCAGCCGCGCGATCGGGCGTCCCAGCAGATCGTACACGACCAGCTGCACCGGGGCGTCGAGCCGTCGGGCACTGACGCTCAGCGTGAAAGTGACCTGTTCGCGGAAAGGATGGGGCGTGGGCGGTGCCAGACCGAAGTCGGCGGGCAGTGTCGGAGATTCACGAGGCGTCAGGATGGAAGCGGAGGCCGCTTCGGCCGAGTCCAGCGGGTGGCCTTCGGGTTGATCCAGCCCCCCGAAGACAAAAATGGTGTCGTTGTACGAGGCGGCCGCAAAGCTGAAACGTGCCTGTTGCAGGCCGGGCAGATCGCGGAATTCCGGGCTTCCGGTGTTAAACTGCAGCGCATAGACGTTTGCCAGCGGCGTGCCCCGGGCGCCGCCCAGTCCCCCGAGCAGGAGAATCTGATTACGATAGGTCAGCGCAGCTCCGGCCCACCACTCCAGCGGCAGCGGGGTCTTCAGGGGGACCACCTCGTTGGTGGCCGGTCGATAGCGCTGGATCAGTGTGACCGGAATGTTGCTGCTGAGCCCGCCGATCACATAGACATCCTCGCCCAGAAGCGCGGCAGCCGTGAATGCAACGGCCTGCGGCAGGCGGGCCACCGTCTCCCACCGGTCCTGCTGCGGGTCATATACTTCGATCGTGCTGAGCGGTGTAGGTTGTCGATTCAGTCGATCGTTGAAAAACTGCGCTTCGCGCGACAGCCCCCCGATCGCGTAAATCTGGCCTTTGAATGTAACGGCCGCCAGTCCATAGCGGGCTTCCTCGAGCGAAGCCACTTCTTTCCAGCCGCCCTCCGGATCGAAGACGAGCACGTCGTCGGTTGCCTCAGCATGGGCCAGCGTGTCGCCTTCCAGTCCGCCGATCAGGTAGAGGCGGTTTTCCAGCACGACGGCGGCGGCGTACGCGCGGGGTTCGTCCAACTGGGGCACCTCATGGATCCAGACGCCCTGCACCGGGTCGTAGACTTCGACGGTGGTCAGCAGGGCGTCGTTTTCACCGATGCCACCAATGACGTAGAGGTAGCCGTTCAACTCGGCGGCCGCGGCCGCATAACGTGGCGTGGGCATGGGGGGCAGTTCGTGCCAGACCTGCGCGCGCAGCGGCAGGGCGATCAACAGCAGACTGCAAAATGCCAGGATGCGCATGGTACGACGACGTCCTGCGCAGTCCGGTGGCAGCGACTGCGCAGATTTTGCACGACGGTTGCGACAATTTTTTAGCAGATCCAGCATGTAGATAATTGGTCAAACAATTAGCGTTCCGGTGGTCGTCGCCGCAGCAGGTCGATCCGAAGCGTCTGCTCCGTGCCGGCCTGCAACTGGATCAACGTATCGCGGGCACCCAGCTCCGGATGCACCAGCCGGAGACGGTGCAGGCCCGGCGTCAGAATGAACGGCCGCTGCTGGGGCGGGACGACGTCGTGGTAGCGGTTGTCGATGTACACGTGCGCCCAGGGATGAACCTCCAGCCACAGACGGGCCACCTGCATCCAGAGCGAGACGACCACCAGCGTGTCCTGCCCGGGACGGAGCGTCAGCCTCAGTCGGTAGGGCGGAAACTCCGGGTTGTGCATGTGCAGCGTGTAGCTTCCGGGCGGCAGCGTCAGTGGGGCTTCCAGCGGGGTGGCGCCCAGCGAGTCGTGGCCGTCCGGGCGCTCCAGCACCACGTACGCCCAGGGTGTGACTTCCAGACGCAGCCGGGCCGGGCGGGGAGGCGTCCGGGACGGAGGAGCTGCGACCGAGGCCGAAGCGTGGGATGCACCTGCGGGCGTTTGTGTGGGTTCAGATGATCGATTCGTGGTCGAGTTGAGAGCAGGCCGGGAGTGGGGGACGGTTGTGTCCGTCGCCGCGTGCGATTCGGCAGCCGGTGTTGGTTGCTCCGACGTTGTAGTCAGCGATTCGTCTTCCGGCGCAGTGCGGACGGAAGCAGCCAGAGAGGAGGGTGCCGTACTTTCCCTTCTGACAGATAGGCGCTCCCAGAACAGAAACCCCAGCCCGAGCAGCAGGGCGACGGCAACGGCGGTGGCCGGCAGCCACCGACGGCGACGTCCCGCAGATGGTGAAGTGGGCGGCTCCGGTTGTGCCGGTGGCGGGACCGGCGTGCGCGGAAAAGCCGTCGGATCTTCCACGTAGGCCGCCAGGTCTTCGGCCATGGCGTGCAACTCGGGCCGACGACGCAGTTCCTCCAGGTCCTGCAGCAGCGCGGCGGCATCGGGATGGCGTTGCTCCGGACGTTTGGCCAGCAGCCGGGCGCACAGGGCCACCACGTCGTCCGGCACGGCCGCCAGATTGCGCAGGCGCGGGATGGGATCGTGATGCAGCAGCGCGTCGAAGATTTCGCCGGGTGTCTCGCCCGGAAAGGCCGGCGCGCCCGTCAGCATCTCGAAGAGCGTGGCACCCAGGGCGAACAGGTCGGCGGCCGGTCCGGGCGTCTCGCCCAGCACCTGCTCGGGCGCCAGGTAGCCGGGCGTGCCGCGCACCTCGTCGTTGCCTCCCTGGGTGAGCAAGGAGGCCATTCCGAAGTCGGTCAGTTTGACCTGACCTTCGAGCGAGATTAGGATGTTGGCGGGCTTGAGATCGCGGTGCAGTACGCCCTTCTCGTGGGCGGCCTTCAGGCCGCGGGCCACCTCGGCCGTGATGTACAGCGCTAGCGCCGGGGGCAGCGGCCCGTGCGCCAGCAACTCGCGCAGCGAAACACCCTCGACAAATTCCGTGGCGAAGTAGACGTGCGGTCCCTCGCGGCCGAATGCGTACACGGCCACCACGTTCGGATGCTGAACGCGCGCCGCCAGCCGGGCTTCTTCCTCGAAGCGCTGCACGAAGGCCTCATCTTCGGCCAGTTTTCCGGTCGCAGAATTTTCAGCAGCACGAAACGGTCCAGCGACGCCTGATAGGCTTTGTAGACGGTGGCCGTGGGGCCCGAGGCCAGCTCCGCAAAGGGCTGCAGGTCGCCTATGCGTTCTGGACGTCCCATTCTTTCAGTTTATAGTGCAGCCAGCGACGCGATACGCCCAGCACGCGCGCCGTCTCCGAAATGTTGCCGCCGTGTCGTTTCAACGTGCGCAGCACCACGCGGCGCTCGACTTCCTTCAGCGGCAGATCGGGTTCGAAGGGATCGGCCCCGTCCGTGTCGGGCAGGCGCAGGTCTTCCGGCGTGATCAGTTCGCCCCGCGCCAGCACGACGGCCCGCTCGATCGTGTTTTCCAGTTCGCGGACGTTGCCCGGCCAGTGATAGCGTTCCAGCAGCTCCAGCGCCTCCGGCGTGAAGCCCTTGATGTGCGCGCGTTTTTTGACAGCGTATTTGTCCAGAAAGTGATGGGCCAGCAGCGGGATGTCGCCGCGCCGATGCCGCAGCGGCGGTACCGTGATCTGAATCGTATTGAGGCGGTAGTAAAGGTCTTCGCGGAATTTGCCCTGCTGGACCAGTTCGCGCAGCGGCTTGTTCGTGGCCGAGATGACCCGGACGTCCACCTTGCGCACCTGGGTGTCGCCTACACGTCGAATCTCGCCTTCCTGCAGCACGCGCAGCAGGGCCGTCTGCATGCGCGGGCTCAGGTCGCCGACTTCGTCCAGGAAGACCGTGCCCCCGTCGGCCACCTCGAAGAGACCTTTTTTGTCGGACAGGGCTCCGGTGAAGGCGCCTTTTTTGTGGCCGAAGAGTTCGCTTTCCAGCAGTTCATCGGGCAGCGAACCGCAGAAGACCACTACGAACGGTCTGTCTTTGCGTTCGCTGTTGTAGTGGATGGCGCGGGCGATGAGTTCTTTGCCGGTGCCGCTTTCGCCCTCGATGAGCACGGTGGCGTCGGTGTCGAGCACGCGGGCCATGGTGTCGAACACCTCGCGCATGGCCGGACTCTGGCCGACGATTTCGTCGAAGCCGTGCAGGCGCTGGATTTCGCTGCGCAGCCGCCGGTTTTCCTCGCGCAGAGCCTGGTAGAGTTGGGCGTTTTCGATGGCGATGGCCGCCTGGTGGGCGAAGGCCTCCAGAAACGGCAGATTGTCGCGCGTGAAGCGACCGCGCTGGGAAAGGCTGTCGAGGTAGATGGCGCCGATCAGTCGCTCCTTGATGCGCAGCGGCACGCAGGCGATCGACTGGATGCGTTGCAGGACGATGCTTTCGGCCTTCCCGTAGCGCTCGTCCTGCTGCGCTTCATAGACAAGCACGGGCTCGCCCCGGCGCAGCACTTCGTGCACGACGCTGGTCGAAATCCGGACCAGTTCGCCCAGCTGCTGATCGGTAAAGTTGCGCTGGCTCCGGATGGCGAACCCTTCCGGGTGTTGCGGTGCCTTCAGCAGAATGAAGCCGCGCTCGGCTTCGAGCGTCTCCATGGCGATCTCCAGCACCTTTTCCAGCACGGCTTCCGGATCCCGGAGCGTATTGATCGTCTGGGCGATTTCGACAAGCGCATCCAGCGACGTCCGCGTGGGCGAAGCACTCATGGCACCTGAAATCCTGCTTCTTTGGAGCGACTGCGGTTTCCGAAAATATCGACCACCGAAACCATCCAGTAATATACGCCGGACGTCAGCGGTTGCGGCACGCGTATCGAATCGCGCGTCGAAGCCAGTCCTTCGAGCGTCAGGATCGGGATGTCCAGGTCGGCTTCGCGCCGCACCAGGTCGATGCGGTAGGTGAAGGCGAACGGCAGATTCATCGGCTCCCAGCGCAGCACGGGGCGGGTGGTATCGACGGCGGCCAGTCCGCGCGGATCGAGCGCGACGGGCACGGCCTCGATCACACGGGCGAGCTGGAAGGCCGGGGTGTAGACCGTGTCGCCCGTGCGGTCGCGCGCGCCCAGGTACAGTGCGTAGCCCAGCAGGTTGTGCAGCGAGCCGCCCGGCAGCTCCTGCTGAAGCAGTGCTTTGAAAAAGCGCCCGGCCGGCTGCGCGGCCTCGAGCGTGTCGGCAAAGCCCAGCGCGGGAATCTTCAGCCACACGCGCACGACGTCGCGCACGTCGTCGGGGTCGGTGACGGTGGCTTCGACTTCGAGGCGGTACAGGTCGGTGGCCGGCCACCAGCGACTGATATGTACGGTGACGGCCGTGTAGTCGGTGAAGCGGGGAAGGGCGTTCATGCGCACGGTGACCGATTGGGTCTGGCCGGCCGCGATCGAGACGGCGAGCGTGTCCTGCAGCGCCCGGAAGCCCGTGGCCTGTGCCACCAGGCGGTAGTCGCCGGATGGCAGTTCGTCGAAGGCGAAGCGTCCGTTCGAGCCGGTGTAGGCCAGGCGCCCGCCCTGCAGCGAGTCGGCGGCGGGCAGCAGGCGCACGGCTACGCCCGCCAGCGGCGGATAGGGCGGATACAGCCGGGTAACCACCCCTTCCAGGCGTCCCTGCGGCTCGTAGCGATCCGACCGCGGATCCAGCGGATTGTCCCGGGGCAGATCGCCCAGGCAGCCGGCCCACAGCAGCGGACCGAGCAGCACGATCAGCCAGTATTCCCGGCGCCTCGACATAACCAGAACACTCAGGACGTGCGTCCTACCTCACGCGTCAGGATACGAATCGGGCGGGGATAGGACAAGGGACCCAGCGGCGTTTCGATGAACGGCCGCGCTTCGAGGCTGACGCGCTTCGTGACCCCTTCGGTGCCGGCCAGTGCCAGGGCCAGTTCGACAAGATCCTGCAGGTTCTTTTCGAAGAAATCCAGCAGGTCCAGCTCGAAATCCAGCGGGATTTCCTGCGGTTCGCCGGGCGGCAGGCGGTAGCTCTGGTTCAGCGTGCCGCTGAGCGTGGGATGGTCGTCCAGCAGCAGCGTCCATTCCAGCCGCTCCAGGCGGGCGGTTACCGGATTGTCGGCCGGATTTTCGGCGATGAGGTGCAGCCGGAAGCGCAGCGGCAGAGTGCCCCGGGCCAGCGCCTGGCTTATTCGGAGCGTCTGCTCCAGCGTCAGGTCTTCGTAGCTGCGCACATGGTCCAGCTCGACGCCGGCCAGGTTGACGTCCGAGACGCGGTCGATGTAGAAATCGACCTGGCGCAGCGCCTGCCACGCGCGCAGCGTGCGGCACTGCCAGTTCAACACGACGACGGCAGCCAGTAGCGCTATGTGCAGAACCGTTTTGTATATTGGAGCACGTCGAGTGGACATAAGCCGAATGGTTTGAAAATGAAGAGCAATCGAAAGGTCGTTGCGCAGTGGTTGCTGGTATTGCTGCTGGCCGGATGTAACGGCATAAACAGCCGGCCGGTTCAGCAAAGTCTGGCCTGCGACCCGGACAACGGCGGCATCACGCTCCCTGAAGGCTTCTGTGCGCTGGTGGTGGCCGACAACATCGGCCGTGCCCGCCACATCGTGGTGCGCGACAACGGCGATATCTACGTGGCGCTGATGCGCCTGCAGAACGGCCACGGCATTGCCGCGCTGCGCGACACGAGCGGCGACGGCCGGGCCGACCTCATCGCCTACTTCGGCGACGTGCCCGGTACCGGGATCGACATCCGGGACGGCTACCTGTACTTTGCGCCCGATACGGCCCTGCTGCGCTATCGGCTTGTCGAGGGCGAGCTGCTTCCGCAGGAGCCGCCCGAACTGGTAGCAGGCGGGCTCCCCGAGCGCGGCCAGCATGCGGCCAAGACGTTCGCCTTCGACGAGGCCGGCTACGTGTANNTNAACATCGGGGCGCCGTCGAACGCCTGTCAGTCGCGCGACCGTCAGCGGGGCGTGCCGGGCATGGATCCGTGTCCGCTGCTGGAGCGCTACGGNGGNATCTGGCGCTTCCGGACCGACGTGCTCGGTCAACGTCAGGACGACGGCCTGCGCTACGCCACAGGTATCCGCAACGCAGTGGCCATCGCCTGGAATCCGTTCGCCGACGCGCTCTACGTCGTGCAGCACGGCCGCGACCAGCTCGATACGCTCTGGCCCGAGTACTTCGACGCCGAGGACAACGCCAACCTCCCGGCCGAGGAGTTCTTCCGTGTGGACGAAGGGGACGACTTTGGCTGGCCTTACTGCTACTACGATCCGATTCAGAACAAAAAGGTGCTGGCGCCCGAGTATGGTGGCGACGGCCAGACCGTCGGGCGCTGCGATCAGTTTGAAGATCCGATCGTGGCCTATCCGGCCCATTGGGCACCCAACGACCTGATCTTCTACGACGGCACGCAGTTTCCCGAGCGCTACCGGGGCGGCGCCTTCATTGCCTTCCACGGCTCCTGGAACCGTGCGCCGCTCCCGCAGGCCGGCTACAACGTGGTCTTCCAGCCCATGAATGCGGACGGCACGCCGGCCGGCGACTGGGAAGTGTTTGCCGACGGTTTTGCCGGTACCGACCAGATCCGGAGCACGGGCGACGCGAAGCACCGGCCGATGGGGCTGGCCGTGGGACCCGACGGCTCGCTCTACATCTCCGATTCAGTCCGCGGCCGCATCTGGCGGGTGATCTATCGGGGAAGCTAAGTGATAGGAGTTGGTTCGGAAGCCGGTACCGACAGCGCAGGTAGCGCAATGCGCACCGTGGTGCCCTGACCGGGTTCGGAGGTGATCTCCAGCGTGCCTTGGTGTAGGGCTACAATGCGGGCTACAAGGGCCAGGCCCAGACCGTGCCCTTCGATGCCAGGGGCGGTCTGGGGGGCGCGGTAGAAGCGTTCGGTGACGTGTGGCAACGCCTCGTGGGGAATACCGATGCCGGTGTCGCGGACTTCGAAAAGTATGTGGTTGCCCGTGGCGCGCACTACTACGTCAATCTGTCCTTGCGGGGTATACTTGACGGCGTTGTCCAGCACGTTTCGGACGACCTCCTGCAGGAGGGTTTCGACGCCGTACAGCCGGGCGCCTGGCGCCAGCGATGCCGTCAGCACGACCCCCCGGGTGCGGGCGCGGGTTGCAAAAAGCTCCTGTTCACGAGCAACCAGTTCGGAGAAGTCCACCGGGGCGAACGGAAAGACCGTTTCGGGCTGGTCCAGGCGGCTCAGCAACAGCAGGTGTTGCACGAGCCTTGTCATCTGCTCGGTCTGATTGAGGATCTGGCGCAGGGCGGCGCGGTAGCTATCCGTCGAGCGTGGGCGTCGCAGGGCCAGCTCCGCCTGACCTTGGAGAATGGCCAGTGGTGTTTTCAGCTCGTGGGCTGCGTTGGCCGTAAAGCGTCGAAGTTCTTCAAAAGCCTGGTGCAGACGATGGAGTAGCGCGTTCAGCGTAGCCAGCAGCTGAGCGGTCTCCCGGTCCAGAGGAGACGTCAGGCGGATGGGTTCGTGGAGCTGTTCGGGCGAAAGCGCGGCCGTGGCTCGGGTCAGTTCGTGCAAAGGACGTAGCACGCGTCGGCCGCTGGCGGCCAGCAACATTAGAATCAATCCCGAAAGCAGCGCCCAGCTTACAAAAAGGCCAAGGGCGAGCTGACGATAAAGCGCCACAAAGCCGGGTTCGAAGCGGGCCAATTGGATTGCGCCCAGATAGCGTCCGGCAGGATCGTATAAGGGAAAGACCAGATAATAGAGGCGATATTCGCCCACCTGGAACGTCTGGAGTGGCTTCCAGAACGGTTCCTGCTGCACTGGGGCGTGCAGGAGCACTTCGGGATAGCGGTCCGAGAGGAGCTGTATGTTGGCCGACTGACGAATCAGGTGCCCTTCGGCATCGAAGACCTGTAGAAAATAAGGATCCACGTGTCGTTCCAGCAGCCGATGGTGCGGTTCGTCCCAGTAATAGGCGTCGACGTCCAGGTGGTTGTCGCGGACGATACGGCTGGCGACCAGTTGGATTTCGTTGCGTAGCGGGAGCCGTGCCAGTTCGTTGATCCACCCGTAGGCCGCCAGCCAGGCCAGCAGACCCAGCAGGGCCAGAGCGGCGATCAGGGTACCACCGCTCTGCACAAGCAGCCTGTTCAGAAAGGATGGATGGCGGGAAGATGGAGGCATGGTTCACCCTTCGGCCGGTTCATAGCGGTAACCGACGCCCCGGACCGTTGCAATGTAGCCCGGGCAGCCTGCTTCCTGCAATTTGCGGCGCAGGTAGCTGATATACACTTCGAGCAGGCTGGTGCCGTGGTCGAAGTCGTGGCCCCACACTTCGCGGTAGATCTGCAGCCGCGAAATCGCCCGACGGGGGTGCTGCATCAGGTAGGCCAGCAGATCGAATTCGCGCGGCGTAAGGGAAAGCGGGCGTTCGCCACAGGTAGCGGTGCGGGCGTTAAGGTCGAGCGTGAGCGGACCGTCGCGTAGCAGGTGGCGGGTGGGCTGGCGCTTGCTTCGGCGCAGCAGGGCTTCGATCCGGGCCAGCAGTTCTTCGAAGGCGAACGGTTTGGACAGATAGTCGTCGGCACCGGCCCGTAGTCCGCGCACGCGATTTTCGACATCGTCGAGGGCCGTCAGCATCAGAACAGGTAGATCCGGCCAGCGCTGGCGTACCTGGCGGCACACTTCTACGCCATCCATGCCCGGCAGCCGCACGTCCAGCACCAGCAAGGCCGGCTCCAGATGCTCCAGTCGCGCCAGCGCTTCTTCGCCGGTGAGTACCCACTCGACCGTGTACCCTTCTTCTTCCAGCCCCTGACGCAACAGGGCCGCCATGGCGATCTCGTCTTCCACCAGTAAAATCGGACGAGGCATTGCGTCCGGGTTTTTTGGCATTTATACGCCAAGAGCTGACTCCGGACCTGTTCCGGCCAAACTTTTAAAGGAAGGCTCAGCAGGCTTTAAGCCTTTTCTAAGAACTGCACCGGGTGTTTCGGCGATTGTGGAGCAAGAAACCCGGGGAGGACTTCGAAAGCAATGAGCCGTATTACGCTGACGATCCTGGTGCTGCTGGGCCTGAGTGCCTGTCGCAGGGCACCCATCGAGGCGCTGCTTCCGGAAGCAATCGGTGTGCCTCCTTCCCTTCAGGCGGATTCCGCTTCGGCAAAGTATCGGATGGTGCGTCTGGACTCGGCTCAGCAGCGCAGGTTGCAGGTGCAGGTGGTCCCGGTGCGCCATGAGCGCGCTACGTACACCGTCAGCATTCCCGGCGAAGTCTATCCGGCCCCAGGTCTGATGGCCCAGGTTTCCACGCCGATTGAGGGCCGGGTGGCCCGTCTGAACGTTCAAGAAGGCGAACCGGTGCGACGCGGGCAGGTGCTGCTGGAACTGGAAAGTCTGGCGTTTGCCGAGCTGATCTCGGACTTTTTGCAGGCGCAGGCCGAGGAGGCCTATCTGGCCCGGCAGGTAGCTCGCCTCCGGCAGCTGGTGACCGAGCAGCTTACGCCGCAGAGCACGCTTGATCAAACCGAGGCCGATTATCTGCGCGCCCAGGCGCGTCGTCAGGCGGCTGAAGTACGTCTACGGGCGCTCGGAGTTACGCCCGAAGTTGCCCGGGCGCTGGGGCAACAGGAGCGCCCCCTGCTTCCCCTGCGCGCGTCCATCGACGGGTACGTGGACCAGCATCAGGTAGAGCTGGGACAGGCCGTCAGCGCCAATCAGACGCTGATGACAATCGTCGATCCATCGCGGGTGCACATCCGAGGATTTCTGGCCCCGGATGATGCGCTGGGCTTGCAACCGGGCGATTCCGTTCGGCTGGTGCTTCAGGTGCCCGATTCACTAACGCTGGGGGCTCGGGTTCACACGATTAATCCGGCGTTGGATCCCGAAAATCGGGCCGTGGTGGTCAACATTCTGGCCAGCACCCATCAGGGATGGCCGCGGCCCGGGCAGAACGTCCGGCTATGGATCCGATTGCGTACGCCTCGTCCGGTTTACGTCGTACCCCTTGCAGCCCTGACCTACGACGGCCAGCAGGCCATCGTCTTTGTGCAACAGGCTCCCGATACCTACGAGGTGCGTCCCGTGACCGTCTGGCGCACCGATGCCGCCCAGGCGCTGCTGCTCGATGGCGTCCGCGAAGGCGAACGCGTGGTCGTTCATCCGGTCTTCAGTCTGAAGGCGCTGATGCGTTACAGCGAATTTGCCGAAGAGTGAGCCATGCTGCATCGTCTGATTGATTTCAGCCTCCGGCAACGCTTTGTCGCGCTGAGCCTGGTGGCCCTGATGGCCTTCGGCGGGATCGTGGCCCTTGAGCGCATCCCGATCAACTCGCTCCCCGATGTTACGCCCGTTCAGGTGCTCATCATCACCAAGGCCGGTCGCTATTCGCCGTACGATGTCGAACAACTGGTCAGTTTCCCGATCGAAACGGCCATGACCGGCCTGCCGCGGGTCAGAGAAGTGCGCTCGATCAGCCAGTTCGGTCTGTCGGCCGTCACGGTCGAATTCGAAGAAGGCACCGACATTTACTTTGCCCGACAGCTCGTGGCCCAGCGTCTGCAGGATGTACGGGACCAGCTCCCTCCCGACGTCTCGCCGCCTCAACTGGGACCCATCTCGACGGCGCTCGGCGAGATCTACCAGTATGTGGTGCGAGGCGATGGCTATTCGCTCACCGAGCTGCGCGAAATTCAGGACTGGATCATCGCGCCGCAGCTCCGTGCGGTACCCGGCGTGACCGAAGTCAACAGCTTTGGCGGTTTCGTCAAGCAGTACGAGGTGATTGTCGATCCGGAGCAACTCCGGGCGCTGCGGTTGAGCCTGCGCGACATCATCGATGCCATCGAACGCAACAACAGCGTCTCGGGCGGCAATTACCTGGAGCACAACCAGGAACAGTACATCATTCGCGGGTTCGGACAGATTCGCTCGACGGACGATCTGGAGCGCATCATCGTGGCACGTCGGGGCGAGCGACCCATCTATCTACGCGACGTGGCCACTGTACGTCTGGGACGGCAGATCCGACAGGGGGCCGTCACGCAGGACGGAAAGGGCGAGGTCGTCACCGGTATCGTCATGATGCTTCGGGGCGAGAACGGCCGCGAAGTCATCCGTCGCGTCGAAGAAAAAATCAGGGAAATCAATCCACGCCTGCCCCCCGGCGTTCGCATCGAGAAATTCTACGACCAGTCGGATCTGATCGCGCGCACCACGGGCACGATCAAGGAAAACCTGCTGGAAGGGGGCTTTCTGGTGATCGCCGTGCTGCTGCTGTTGCTGGGCGAGATCAAAGGCGCGCTCATTGTGGCCTCGGTCATCCCACTTTCGATGCTGTTTGCTTTTATCGGCATGCGCGCCTTCGGGCTGGCGGCCAATCTGATGAGCCTGGGAGCCATCGACTTCGGGATGATTGTCGATGGCTCGGTCGTGATGGTCGAGCACATGGTACATCGGCTCGAGGCAGACCGAAGCGGCCGCAGCCGACTGGCGCTGTTGCGTCAGGCCGCGCACGAAGTCGCCCGCCCCATCTTTTTCGGCGTGCTCATCATCCTGATGGTGTATGTGCCGATCGCCACGTTTCGGGGTATGGAGGGCATTCTCTATCGTCCGATGGCGATTACGGTGGCGTCGGCCGTGTTCGGCTCGCTCTTGCTGGCGCTGGTCTATGTGCCGGCCATCGCTACTCTGGTTTTTCGCCGGGGCGTTCGGGTACGTCGTAACTATCTGATGGACTGGTTGCGGCCGCGTTATCGGCGCTTCCTGGAAAAGAGCCTGGAACGGCGCAAGACGACCCTGGCCGTTGCCCTGCTGGTGTTCGGCGCAGCGCTGGCGCTCCTGCCGTTTCTGGGCACGGAGTTTCTGCCGGAATTGGACGAGGGGTCGATCCTGATCGAAGAAGTACGGATGCCGAGCGTCACGCTGGAGACCTCGGTGGAAAATGCCAACTGGCTGGCCGGACAGCTCATCCGACACATCCCGGAAATTCAAACCGTCGTGCCCAAAACAGGCCGTAGCGATCTGGCCAACGACTGGATGGGCGTGCATCAGACGGACGTATGGATCATACTCAAGCCACGCGAACAGTGGCGGCCGGGTATGACCAAAGAAAAGATCATCGAGCAGATCCGGCCATTTCTCGAAACCGAGCCCGGTCTGGCTTACAACTTCACGCAGCCCATCGCAATGCGCGTCGACGAGCTGACCTCAGGGGTCAAAAGCGATATTGCAGTCAAACTCTACGGCGAAAACCTCGACACGCTGGCGGCGGTGGCGGCGCGCATCGCCCGACTGCTTCCGGACCTGCCCGGCACCGACAACTTCTACGTGGAAAAATTCGCCGGTCAGCCGTATGTGAACATCGAAATCGATCGCGAAGCCATTGCGGCCTTCGGCCTGAACGTCGAGGACGTGCAGCAGGTGATCGAGGCCGGATTGGGCGGTGCGCCGGCCGGACAGGTCTTCGAAGGGCAGCGGCGGTTCGATATCGTCGTGCGCTTTCCCGAAGCGTACCGAAATAACTTCGAGGCCATCATGGAGGCACCGGTGACGCTGCCGGGGGGCGGCACCATTCCGCTACGCCGGGTGGCGCGCATCCGGGCCGAAGAGGGTCCCCGCGAGATTGCTCGCGAAAACGGCTGGCGCCGGCTCGTGGTGGGCATCAATATCAAGGGCATAGACATCGGGACCTATGTGTCGAACCTGCAACGGGCCATTGAGACGCAGGTCAAGCTGCCGCCCGGCGTCTTTCTGGAGTACGGCGGAACCTTCGAAAATCAGCAGCGCGCCATGCGTCACCTGTATGTGGCGGTTCCGCTGGCTTTGCTCATCATCATCGGGTTGCTCTATTTGATGTTCGGTGAGATGCGCTATCCGTTAATGATTCTCTCGGTGTTGCCGCTGGCGCTGGCCGGAGGAGTGTTTGCGCTGTGGTTGCGTGGCATGTACCTGTCGATCTCGGCGGCCGTCGGCTTCATTGCCCTCTTCGGGGTGGCGGTGCTCAACGGTGTGGTGATGATCGCGCACCTGAACGCGCTTCGGCGTCAGGGACTGTCGGTGCGTGAGGCGGTGTTGCAGGGGGCCACCGACCGGCTACGGCCGGTGTTGATGACCGCGCTGGTGGCCAGCCTGGGCTTTGTGCCCATGGCCTTCAATACGGGGCCGGGCTCCGAAGTGCAGCGGCCGCTGGCNACCGTGGTGATCGGTGGGCTCATTACGGCCACGCTGCTCACGCTGCGNGTGCTGCCCACCATCTACGACTGGCTCGAGCGGGACGACCGGCCCCCACGTGGNCCNGAACCGGAGTGGGAGGAAGATGGACAGATGGCGGCCTCTGTGTCGGCTGCAACTGCTCNGACGTAACCGGAACAAGTCATGCTGGGTTTGCTGCTGGGACTGAGTCTGCTGCTGGGCAATCCCAACGTCGCGCCCGCCCCGGACACGCTNGGCATTCAGGAGGCCCTGGCCCTGGCCTTGCGCCACCATCCCCAATTGCAGGCGCTGCGCGCCCGGCAGGAGGCGCTACAGGGGCGAAGGCTTCAAGCCTATGGGATCGAAACGCCACAGCTCTACTTTTTTCGCGAAGGCATCGGGAGCGGTCAGGCCTTCGCCGAGCAGCGCTGGACGCTGGTCGAGCGCATCGACTTTCCGCTGGTTACTTACTATCGCCTGCAAGCCAACGGCCTGGAATCCCGGGCGCTGACGGCCGAACTGGAAGCCACGACTGCGCGCATCCGCGCCGACGTGAAACGCGCCTATACCGACGTGCTCTACGCGCAGGAACTGGTGCATCTCCGACAGGAAGAGGTCGCGCTGCTCGAGCAACTCCGAGAGGCGGTGCAGGCGCGTGTGGCGGCCGGACTGGCAACCGATCTGGAGGTGGCGCGCACCGAAATCCAGCTGGCCGACGCGCAGTCGCGGCTGGAAACCGCACGCCGCGACTTCCTGCAGGCTCGCTACGAACTATTTCGGGCCGTCGGACTCGATCCGGAAGCGCAGCGCTACGACATTGTCTTTCCGGACACCCTCGCCTATGTGACCGTCGAGATTCCCCAGGAGGCAGTGCTGGCACGCCTCGATCAGTTGCCCGAACTACACAGCCAGCAGGCGCAGCTCCAGGCGGCCCGAGTGAACATCCGACAGGCACGGGCCTCGCTACTGCCCCAGTTGCAACTGGACGTCTATCCCCAGGATTACGGAAGCGGGTATCGATTCGTAGGCTTTCAGATCGGAATCTCACTCCCTCTGGGTTTTTTGCCGGGATATCGGGGACGTGTACGCGAAGCCCGTGCCCTCTATGAAATGCGACGATGGGAGCTGGAAGACCTGCGTCTCCAGCTCAAAAAACAGGCCGAGCAGGCTTGGCATGGCTACGAGACCGCCCGCATCGTCGTCGAACGCTACGCTCGCCAGATCCGCGACCGTTCGCGCACGCTCCTGCACCGTCTGCAACGCGGGTACCGTCTGGGTGAAGTCAGCCTGATCGAGTTGCTCGACGCGCAGCGGCTTGTTCTGGAAAGCGAGCAGCGTTATTATGAGGCGCTTCGGGACTATTATCACCGGTTGATTGAACTGGAGCGGTTTCTGGGACATGAACTGGCCTTCACCAACCCCTGAAGTCACATGAATGCTGCACACCTGCACCTGTTGACGAATCATTTGCCGCTATTTGCGGTGCTGCTGGGCCTGCTGGTCGGGCTCTACGGCGCCTGGCGGCGCGAGGAAAGCGTCGTGCGCGTGGCGCTGATGCTGTTCGTGCTGGGCGCGCCGGGCGCGGTGGCTGCTTATTTCAGCGGGCACGGCGCCGAAGAGATCGTTGAGGAACTGGGGCGCTCGCACGATGCCATTGAGGCGCACGAAGAAGCAGGTAACCTGGCCGCTTATCTGACGATCGCGCTGGGCGTGCTTTCGCTGGGGACGCTGCTGCGACGGGGACCCGTTGCCCCGGCCTGGCGTACGGCGCTACTGGTGCTGGCGGTGGTCGTGCTGGGCGTGGTGGGCTACACGGCCAACCTGGGCGGCCGCATCAGCCACCCGGAAATCACCGGCGCTGCGCTGCAGGAAACGACGCGCTCCCCGGTGCCCGGACCGGAAGCGGCCGACGAAGCTGAAGAAGCGCACGAAGACTGAGCGTCTGCGTTCATCCCTCCCGAAGCCAGTGCAGGTAGGCGGTTTCCAGAGACTCGGCGGCGGGCAGGTGGTCGCGGAAGTCGGCGAGCGATCCGGCAAAGCGCACGCGTCCCCGGTGCAGCACGACGAGGTGATCGCAGAGGCGTTCGAGTTTGTCGAGGCGGTGGGAGCTGATCAGAAGCGTGGCACCCTGGCGGTGGTGCGCATGGAGCAAGGTGATGGCTGCTTCAAGTGCCTGTGCGTCCATGGCTTCGAAGGGTTCGTCGAGCACGAGCAGCCGCGGCCGATGCAGCAGCGCCAGCAGGAAGGCAAGCTGTCGGCGCATGCCGCGTGAATAGGTTTCGATCCAGCGGTCGAGCGCCGTGGCGACTTCGAAAGGCGCCACCAGCGCTTCGATCGTGGCCGCTGTCTGTTCCGGTGACAGGCCGTAGAGCCGGGCGGCCAGTTCGAGCTGTTCGCGACCGGTGAGCCGCTCCATCAACGCCAGGTCTTCGAGCATGAAGCCCACCTGTCGCTTGTAGGTATGCCTTCCCCACCGAAGCGGTTCGCCCAGCATGTAGATCCGGCCGGCGTCGGGCTTCAGCACATTGGCCAGGATGCGGATGAGCGTGCTTTTGCCCGCGCCGTTGGGTCCCAGCAGGCCACAACATGCCCCTTCGGGCACCTGAAAGCTCACGTCCTGCAGGGCCTGCACAGTGCCCTTGCGGCTGCGAAAGCGTCTGGAGCAGCCCTGCACTTCCAGCGCGAACGTACTCATAGGCGTTCGATGCGCAATTCCATCTGATCCAGCGCACGGGCCGTGCGGGTAAACGTGCGGCGACCGTAGTGCCAGCAGAGCCCCAGCAGCAACGGAGCAAGCAGGGGCTGCAGGTAGCCCAGCAGCCCGAGGCCCAGCACAAGCAATTGCGCCCCGCCCCCGATGAAGCCGGCAACCATCGGCGCCTGCATCAGCCAGCGGCGGACACCGGGATAAACGGACAGCCCGACGACCGGACCGCTGCCGAGCGTGGCGACCGTCAGGGCCGCCAGTCGGATCAGATCGGCACGCCAAGTTGTCGGGTGCAGTGCCGTCCAGCACACCAGCACGGCCAGCGCCAGCAGCCCCTGCTGGTGCAGCAGTACCCGGCTTTTCCGGCGAAGCACTTCGGCCAGATCAACGCCCCAGAGCCGGTAGCAGAGCCCCTCCCGATCGTCGACGAACCATTCGAAAAACGGCGCAATCAGCACCATGCCGCTGACGATGGCATACAGCAGCCGGAGCGTGCCGTGCGCTTCCGGCGCGTAGTGCCCGAGCTGCCGGAGCAGCAGCGCCGTCAGGGCCACCACCACGAAAGCGGCCCACCAGAGCCGATGGCGGCGGTGCAGGCGAAACAGCAGGCGGTGCACCGAACGCATGGCTCAACCCCGGCTGATCCACCAGGCGAGCAACATGACCGCCGCCGCGTGCCCCAGCAGCCACAGGATTGGCGTCAGTGCGGGTGCGTCGCCCAGCACGGCCGCCATGGCTTCGCCGTAGGGTCCCAGCAACGGCACGTAACGCGACAGCGAGAACAGCCAGGCCACGAACGTCCGAACCGTTGGGATCAGGTTGGCCGCGATGTTCGGCAGCACAAGCAGCCAGAACATGACAGGGATGAGTGCAACCAGCTCGCGACGTCCCTGAAGACGGGGACTCCATCGGTACCATGCGGCAAAAAACAACGCCAGCAGCCCTGTCACTGCCAGCGATGTCAGTCCCACCGCGGCCAGCGCCTGCATCGGCGGGAAGAATGCCAGCAACCCGACGGCCAGCCCCAGCAGATAGAGTCCGGAAAGCATCAGCAAGCCGGGCTCCAGGGCAAAAAAGGCCAGCGCATGAGCCGACATGCGGGGCGAGCGAACCAGCACGTTCGGGTGCCAGTCGGTTCGCCGCGAAAGCCGCACCACAGGATATAAGAGCAGCAGGAAGCCGTACAGCAGAATGGAAAACGTGTAGGTGGCCGCATGGCCGGCGTTCCGAGGGTTCAGGTGCTGAAACAGCGGCAGCATGAAGCCCAGCAGCCAGCAAACGATTCCCAGCGACGCGACAAGCGCCCAGAACCCCGGCAGCGACCACCCTCGCCCGATCAGCCGGTAGTTGAGCCGGAGCCAGTCGCCGACCCGAAGCGTCCTGTACGCGACAGACATGGGAGAAAATTGTGCAGCTTATTTCTGTCTAAAGATAAAGCCATTGCGGTGGAGACGCGACAGGGACGAATTGAATTCGGATCGCCTCTAAATTTGGCATTTCCGGCATCTTGAAGTCTTTTCCGGCGTTGGAGCATTCCGGAAGTCTGGAAGACGCTTTGGACGAGGCGCGTGGTGGAACTTGCAACACGGCGTCTGGAGTTTCTGCTGAAAAAAACAGGTCTATGGCAATCGTCACCGTTCCCAGGGTGTTGCGCGAGAAGCTCGGCGAGGAAGGGGCCGAGGCGCTCGTCGCGCTCCTTAACGAAGCGGCCCATCACGAACGCAATAACCTGTTGGGCATCCTGGAAGAGCGCTTTGAGCGACGGGTGACAGACGAAGGCAAACGTCTGGACAATCGGATCACCGAAGTGGAGGCCCGTCTGAACGAACGAATTACTGAGGTGGAGGCCCGCCTGAACGAACGGATCACTGAGGTGGAGGCTCGCCTGAACGAGCGGATCACCGAGGTAGAGGCGAAACTGGAAAAGCAGATCGCCGAGGTGGAGGGTCGGCTGAACGGACGGATCACAGAGGTAGAGAGTCGGCTGAATGAACGAATTACCTCGGTGGAAGCGAAGCTTGAAAAGCAAATCGCTGAAGTCGAGGCGCGCCTCGGAGAGCGGTTGGCGGGTGTTCGGGCCGATCTGATCCGGTGGATGTTTCTGTTCTGGGTGGGGCAGATCGGCACGCTCGTCGCGCTATTGTTTGCGTTTCTCAGGTGAAAACAGATAGTGGAGGTTATTCTTGATGACCGACGAAGCTCAGGACAGGGCCTGTGCGGAGCTGGTCGAGCAATCGGCAGCCGAAGCGGACGGACTGGTGCAGGTGGAGGTGGACCCGACTTCGGGGCGCTTGACGCTTACCTACGACCGGGCGCGGCTCTCGGCAGCCGACGCCGAGCAGCTGGCGCGGCGTCTGGCGGCGGCCTTCGAGGAGCGTCCGGCTCACTGCACGCTGCACGTGCAGGGTCAGGGCGGCCGTAGTTGCGAGACGTGCGCGCTGGCGCTGGAGCGTCGGCTCCGGGCGCTTCCGGGCGTGCGGCAGGCGCGTGTGTCGTTCCGAGGTGGGGTGCTTCATGTTGTCTACGACGCGACCCGGACCTCGCCGGAGGAACTGGCCCGCGTGGTCGAGCGCTTCGGCGTGCGCACGCTACCCCCGAAGCCGGAAGTCTCCTGGCGTCTCTGGCTCGAAGGCACACGACGCGAGGCGCTGTTCGTGGCGCTGACGCTCGCCGGACTTGCCACGGGCTGGCTGGCCGGACGGCTGGGCGCGCCGCTCGTGGCGGCCGTGGCCTACGGGGTGGCGTATGTGTTCGGTGGCTGGGACGGGCTGCGCAACGGGATCGACGCGCTCCGGCATCGAACGGTCGACGTGGACCTGCTCATGGTGCTGGCCGCACTCGGCGCGCTCGTGATCGGTGCGCCGGCCGAAGGCGCCACGCTGCTTTTCCTGTTTTCGCTTTCCAACCTGCTCCAGCATTACGCGATCGGCCGTTCGCGCCGGGCCATTCAGGCGCTCATGGAGCTGCGGCCCGATCGGGCCCGCGTTCTGCGGGAGGGGCAGGAAGTCGAGGTGCCCGTCGAGGAAGTCCGAGTAGGTGAGGTCTTCGTGCTGCGGCCCGGCGACCGGGTGCCGCTCGATGGCGTGATCGTTCGCGGCGAAAGTGCCCTGGACGAATCGTCCATCACGGGCGAGTCGATGCCCGTCGACAAAGGGCCGGGTCAGGAGGTGTTCGCCGGTACGATCAACACGACGGGTAGCCTGGAGGTGCGCGTGACGCGTCCGGCTTCGGCCTCGACGCTGGCCCGCATGATCGAACTGGTCGAGCAGGCCCAGAGCGAAAAGGCCGTCACGCAGCGGCTCATCGATCGGCTTGAGCAGCCCTACGCGCTGGGCGTGCTGGCGATGACGGCGCTGGCCATCGTGATTCCCGTGGCTTTTCTGAACGAGCCGTTCGCCCGCGCTTTTTACCGGGCCATGACGCTGATGGTGGCCGCTTCGCCCTGCGCCGTGGTGATCTCGACGCCGGCTGCCGTGCTTTCGGCCATCGCAGCGGGGGCCCGACGGGGCGTGCTCTTCAAAGGCGGCGTCTATGTGGAGGCGCTGGCGCGCGTGCGGGCGATCGCCTTCGACAAGACCGGCACGCTGACCGAGGGGCGCACGCGCCTGGTGCAGGTGGGCGCGCGCCCCGGCGCGGGGCTTTCCGAAGACGAACTGCTGCGGCTGGCTGCGGCCGTGCAGCAGCGCTCGGAGCACCATCTGGCACGGGCCACCGTGGCGGTGGCTCGTGAGCGGGGACTGACGATGCCGGAAGCCGAAGGCTTTCAGGCCGTGGTGGGTAAGGGCGTCCGGGCCGTGGTCGAAGGCGCCACCGTGCACGTGGGCAACCTGCGCTACTTCGAGGCGGTGTGGCAGGCGGCGGATGGATTCGACGAAGGCCGGGCAGCCGTCGAGACGCTGGCTCGGCAGGGCCAGACGGCCGTACTGGTAGCCCGTGAGCGTGACGGACGGCGCGAAATACTGGGCTGGCTGGCCTTCGCCGACCGGTTGCGACCGGGCGCGGCCGAAACGATCCGTCGTCTGCGCGAACTGGGCGTTGTGCATGTGGCGCTGCTGACCGGCGACAACCGGCATGTGGCCGAGGCGATCGGACGCGAAGCCGGCGTCGATGCCGTGCATGCCGAACTGCTCCCCGCCCAGAAGGTGGCGCACGTGAAGGCGCTGGTCGATCGCTACGGCGCGGCGGCCATGGTGGGCGACGGCGTGAACGACGCGCCCGCGCTGGCGGCGGCCACCGTCGGAATCGCCATGGGCGGCGCCGGCACCGATGTGGCGCTGGAGACGGCCGACGTTGTGCTCATGCGCGACGATCTCGGGCAACTTCCCTATGTGCTGGCGCTCAGCCGGGCCACACGCCGCACGCTACTGGTGAACTTTGCGATCGCCTTCGGCATGATGGGCCTGATGATCGGGGCCATTCTGCTGCAGGGCCTGCCGCTTCCGCTCGCCGTGGTCGGCCACGAAGGATCGACCGTGCTCGTCTCGCTCAACGGACTGCGCCTGCTGCGCTTTCGGGCGTCGTGATCATCTGTGGGCAAGTGCAGCGGGAGGGAGCAGCCGGCGAAACAGGCCGGAAGGGCCGGCCAGGTAGAGCCAGTTTCCCCGGCGATCCAGGCGTGTGATCGGCTCGTCGGGCAGAGCGAGGCTGGCTGGCGAAAGCGGCCGGGCCAGGTCGTATTCCATCACGCGCAGCTCCCGTAGACCACCGTGCGCTTCGAAATGCGGCAGTTCGCGTAGCCAGACGAGCCCGTCGTCCGTGGCCAGCAGGTAGCCGGATCCCGGCAGGTCCACCACGTCGTGGATGCGGTTGCCCGGGTGGCCGAGGTAGGCGAACTCGACCGGATGATCCGTCGCGTCGATCGGAAAGAAGCTCACGGCCTCGCTCATGATCACCCAGAGGCCTTCGGGCAGGGCAACGAGCCGTTCGACGATATTGTCCGGCAGGCCATGGTTGGCCGTGCCCTCTTCCGAATAGACCAGCCAGCCGTCGGGCGTCTGCCGGAACAGGCCGATGCCGGTCCCCACCCATACGGTGCCGTCGGCCGTGGTGGTCAGCGCGTACACCGGCGCGGCGGCCAGTGCCGGACGCCAGCTCGTGTCGGCGCGCAGGAAGACGCCATGGTGTGCGGTACCGACCCAGAGACGCTGCTGTGCGTCCAGCGTCAGGGCGGTCACCGAAGGAAAGCGGTCCAGCGCCGGCAGCGGAACGCGTTCGGGCCGGGCCGCCGGTGCCGTTAGCCGCACCAGACCCGCCCCGGTGCCCAGCCAGAGGACGCCTTCCGGATCGACGACCCCGCCCTGCACAGCCGCGGGCAGTATCCAGCGATGGATCGGGCGCTTGTCGCGCAGCCACCATAGCACCTTGCCTCCGCCCAGCAGCCAGCCGTCGTGCCAGGGGAGCAGGACGGTCGGCGGCTCGGGGAGTGATGCGGGCAGCGTGACCGTGACGGGTTGCGTCGTGCGGCACCCGGCCATAACCAGCAGGGCAATCCAGAGGAGCGCGCGGGACGTCATAACGGCTCGGTTTTTCTCACAGGAAAATACGGACAACTGGAAGCGTCCTGAAAGATGCAACGTGCAGGCACTTCTTTTTCCGGTGCAGCGAGTTTAGCATGCACGATCCGATCGGACAAGCCGCTGCCATCGGTTTAACGATTTGACTACCGTCTGCTAACGGATCGCTAACGGCCTCCTAACACCCGTTTTGCAGCAGTGCTGTAGGTTGCGGGCACCGGAAACACCGTTCACCCAACCTTCAGCAAGCCCTATGAGACGCACGTTACAATGGGCCCTGATGCTGTTGCTCTGCCTGCCGGCGAGCCTGACGGCCCAGACCCGTAAGCACGTGATCCTGTACATCGGCGACGGCCACGGCATTGCGCCACGCACGGCCACGCGGATGGCGCTGGGACAGGGCCGGCCCGGCAGTCGCTTCAGCGACGACCCCAACTTTCACCTGCTGGCGCAGGACCGCCTGCGCTACAACGCCATGGTGACCACCCACTCGCTCAACTCGTGGATCACCGACTCGGCACCGGGCGCCTCGGTCTATGCCGTGGGCAAGCGCGGCAAGATCGACAACGAGTTCATTTCGCTCGATCCGGAGACGCATGAGCCGCTGGAAACCGTTCTGGAGGCGGCCAAAAAGGCCGGTTATGCGGTGGGCCTGGTGACCACGACGCGCGTAACGCACGCCACGCCGGCCGCCTTCGCCGCGCACATCTGGAATCGGGATCTGGAAGACTACATCGCCGCGCAGTACCTCTCGGCGAGCCAGGAAGAATACGAGGCCATTTTCAACGCCGGTCCCGGCTACGATCCGGCCCGCGACTGGGTGCTGCCCGAACCGAAAGTGGGGGTGGAAATCGACGTGATGCTGGGCGGTGGCGCTCGCCACTTTCTGCCGCGTAACAATCCCGACGTAAACGGCAACGCCACGGTGCGCGACCGCAACGGCCAGCCCATCACCGATGGCAACGGCCAGCCGGTAGTGCTGAGCGGCCGCCGCAGCGACAACGTGGACCTGATCGAAATTGCCAAAGATCGAGGTTACGTGTACGTCAACAGCCGCGACGCGCTGCTGGGCATTCTGGATCACCTGGACGAATTCACGCCCGAAAACGACGCCAAACTGCTGGGCCTCTTCAGCAGTTCGCACCGCAGCTACGAGGCCGAGCGCCAGCGGCTCTATCCCTGGGAGCCGGCCCTCTGGGAGATGACCATGGTGGCCATCGAAGTGCTCAAGCGCAAAAGCGACAAAGGCTTCTTTCTGGTGGTCGAGGGCGGCCGCATCGATCATCTGGAGCACGCCAACGCGGGCGGCATCGGCTACGAGAGCGACCGGTACACCGTCGTGGCCGACGTCGAGGCGATTGTTGCCGACGACGTCTACGGGGGCGGAACGGATCGGCTGGCCGGCGTCTATGGCTCGGATTACATGATCAAAGAAGTGCTGGACTTCGACTATGCCATCGAAGAAGGTTTGACGTTCATGAACGATGCCGCCGGGCAGACCCTGATCCTGAGCACCTCCGACCATGAATGTGGCGGCTTCACGGTGGTCGGGCTGCACGATGCCGAAGACGCGCAGGGGAACGGCACGTTGATCCGCACCTATGCCCGCCAGCCCGAAAAAACCGACGGCCAGTTTACGCCCGTTCCGGAAAACATCGACCGCGGCGATGATGAAATAGGCGGCTGGTTTCCGGAGTACGAACTGGTGGAGTTTCAGGGCAAACTATGGCCCGAGCCGGCCGGACCGAACGCCCGGCGTATCGTGATCGCCTACGGCTCGAACCCGCTCGTCAACGGCAACGGCGGTACGATCGGCACCACGCCGGGCAACCACACGCCGCAGGACGTGTGGGTCGGCGCCGACGACAACGTGAACGGGGCGTTTGCCAGCCGCATCACCGGCCGCGGGCTGCTCGACAATACGGACCTGTTCCCGATTATGCGGGACTTTCTGGGCGTGACCACTACCAGCAACGAACGACTGCCGGACGAGAAACGGTCCGGGCTGGGTGCCGTCGAGGCTTTTCCGAATCCGTTTGGTGAAAAGCTGGCCGTGACGCTGGCGATCGATCGGCCGCAGACGGTCAGCCTCGAGGTGTACAATGCGCTCGGCCAGCGCGTGCGCGTGCTGCAGCCGTCGGCGCAGCTGACGCCGGGCACGCATACGATTGCCTGGGACGGACGGGACGACACGGGTGCCAGCGTCGCGTCGGGACTCTATCTGGTGGTGGCCCGTAGCGGCGAACAGGTCGTCTCGCGTCAGGTCGTACGTATTCGCTGAGCTCTGCTGTTTGGACGAAAAAAAGGGGGCGGCTCGCGCGAGCCGCCCCCCTTTTTTCTTTGGTACATGAAGGCAATATCCCGTGACCAGGCCTTCTTCTCTCTGGCGGAAGGCACGGGCGCACACGTCGGTGCGCCCCTACCGGATAATCGACGTTTTCCCTATCCCGTAGGGGCGGACCGCTGTGTCCGCCCGATCATACCCGCCGAATCACGCCCGGCACACAGGGAGGCATTGTGCACCGGTAAATCAGCGAACATATATCAGTCCCGGCGCGGTGCCGTTTGCTCAGAAGGCGATGCGTCGTTCGGGTCGTGGGCGTGCAGATCGGGCACGTAGCGGCGGACCAGAGCGACGAAGTCACGGAGCTGCGCATTTACCCAGGTGTTGTCGCGGCCCAGCTCGGCGGCGAGCCGACGGGCCACGGCCGGTGCCGCTTCGAGCGCGGCGGCCGCGTCCAGAAACAGCGCCCGCGTGCGCCGGGCCAGCACGTCTTCGACGGAGCGGGCCATTTCGTAGCGTGCAGCCCAGACGACTTCGACCATGCGATAGGGCAGTCGGGGATGCAGCGGAGCCGCCAGTTCGGGTTCGGCTTCCATGAGTCGGCGCAGGTGCCGGGCGTCGGTGCCGTAGACGTGCCATGGATCGGCCACATTGACGTGCCGCGTGGCACCGTGCAGGCGTAGCGTGGCGGTGGGCGAAGTGCGGTGCGGCAGACCGGCCACCTCCAGCGCCCGGTCCACCGTCTCCTCGGCCATGAGCCGGTAGGTGGTCCACTTCCCACCCGTGACGGTCACCAGTCCCCGGCGGGAGACCAGAATCACATGTTCACGCGATAGATGGGCCGTGTCTTCCTGCATCCCACCGCGCTGTACCAGCGGCCGGAGTCCGGCAAAGACGGCGCGGATGTCGGCTCGGGTGGGAGCCGGCTCCAGGTAGCGGCCGGCGTGCGTCAGCAGGTAGGTGATTTCCTCCTCGGTGGGCAGGGGCTCCAGCTCGGGATCCGGCACCGGCTCGTCGGTGGTGCCCAGCAGCACCTGTCCGTGCCAGGGGATCACGAACAGCACGCGGCCGTCGTCGGTGCGGGGAATGAGCAGGGCCGCTTCGCCGGGCAGAAAGCGTCGGGGCAGGACCAGATGTACGCCCTGGCTGGGTACGATGAGCGGGGTAGCGTTCGGGTTGTCCATACGGCGCACGGCGTCGGCGAAGACGCCCGTTGCGTTGACGATCACACGTCCCTGTACTTCGAAGCGCTCGCCCGACTCCAGATCGCGCACGACGACGCCTTCCAGACGCGACTGCGTGCCCACCAGCGCCTCGACGGGCATGTAGTTGAGCACGACGGCACCGTGCTCGGCGGCCGTCCAGGCCAGATGCACCAGCAGCCGGGCGTCGTCGAACTGACCGTCGGGGTAGGCCAGGCCGCCGCGCAGATGATTGCGGCGGAGCGCTGGCAGCAGGGCGTGCGTCTCGACGGCGTCGAGGCGCCGGGTTGTACCCAGGCGCGCTTTTCCGGCCAGGCGGTCGTAGAGCCAGAGCCCGGCCCCATAGAAGGGCCGCTCCCACCAGCGGTAACAGGGCACCACGAACAGGCGCGGCCAGACCAGGTGCGGTGCGTTGTGGCGCAGCCGACCGCGTTCGCGCAGCGCCTCGCGCACCAGCCCCAGATCGCCTTCCCGCAGGTAGCGCACGCCCCCGTGGATGAGCTTCGTGCTCCGGCTCGACGTGCCCTTGCCGAAGTCGTGCTGCTCGAAAAGCACCGTCCGAAAGCCCCGGGCGGCTGCATCCAGCGCCACTCCCAGCCCCGTAGCCCCTCCTCCGATAATGAGCACATCCCACTGTTCTTGCTTGCGCAGGCGCTCCAGAAAAGCTTCTCGATGCAGAAGAGGTTGCATGCAGTCAGGGTAGAGCCGACTCGCAGGGATCCCTTTTTCAGAAAAATCTTCCACCGGTAGGGAATTACCCGGTTCCGCAGGTCTCTATCTAAAAACATGCTTTCGCAGATGCGCGCGTTGCTTTTGCTGTTGACGGGCCTGCTGCTGATCGAATCGGCACCGGCGCAGCCCCTGTCGTCGTACGTGCAGGACGCCTGTCCGGACGACTGCTTTGCCCTGGCCGAAGACGGCCGCGTCGTGTCGATCGTGGCGAGCCGGGCCGACGATCCGGTGGTGCTCCGGGCCATCGAGGATCTGGCGGCCGACCTGGAGCGCGTGACGGGGCGGCGTCCCGTCGTGCACTACGACACGTGGCCCGCCGAACCGTCCCTCGTCGTGGGCAGCCTGGCGCACAGTCCCCTGATCCGGGAACTGGTGGAGACCGGACAGCTCGCTCCAGGCGAAATCGAAGGACGCTGGGAGGCGTTTTTGCTGCAGGTCGTACCCGACGTCCGGGGAGCCGACCGCCTGGTCATCGCCGGCAGCGATCCGCGCGGTACGGTTTTCGGCATCTACGACCTGTCGCGGGCGATGGGCGTTTCGCCCTGGTACTGGTGGGCCGACGTGCCTGTACCGCACCGGCCCGCGCTTTACGTGGCGCGTACGCTTCGCCGCACGGACTACCCGCGCGTGCGCTATCGGGGAATCTTCATCAACGACGAAGCGCCCGCGCTTTCGGGCTGGGCCTATGAAAAATTCGGCGGCTTCAACCACCGTTTCTACGCGCGCGTTTTCGAGCTGATCTTGCGCCTGAAGGGCAATTTCCTCTGGCCGGCCATGTGGGGCCGCTCGTTTTTCGAAGAGGACAGTCTGAACATCCCTACGGCCGTCCGCTACGGCATCGTGATCGGCACCTCGCACCACGAGCCCATGCTCCGGGCGCACGTCGAATGGCAATGGCACGGCAAAGGACCCTGGGATTACACGAAAAACGCCGCGACGCTGCAGGCCTTCTGGCGGGAGGGGATCCGGCGCATGAAGCACAACGAGGCGATCGTGACGGTGGGCATGCGGGGCGACGGCGACGAGCCCATGAGCGAGGAGACGGCCATCGAACTGCTGGAACGCATCATCCGCGACCAGCGACAGATTCTGGCCGAAGAAACCGGCCGCGATCCCTCCGAAATCCCTCAGGCCTGGACCATCTACAAAGAGGTGCAGGACTACTACGAAAAGGGAATGCGCGTCCCCGAAGACATTACGATCGTGTTCACCGACGACAACTGGGGCAACGTACGCCTGTTGCCGCCGCCCGGTAGTCCGCCGCGAAAGGGCGGCTACGGCATGTACTACCATTTCGACTATGTGGGAGCGCCGCGCAGCTACAAATGGATCAACACGGTGCAGATCGAGCGCACCTGGGAGCAGATGCGCCTCACCTACCGGCACGGTGTCGATCGGCTCTGGGTCGTGAACGTGGGCGACATCAAGCCCATGGAGCTGCCCCTCACGTTTTTCATGGACATGGCCTGGGATCCGGAGCGCTTCACGGCCGCCGACCTGCCCCGCTACTACGAACGCTGGGCCGCCGAACAGTTCGGGCCCCGGTATGCCGCCGAGATCGCGACGCTGCTGGCCACCTACACGAAGTACAACGCCCGTCGCAAGCCGGAGCTGCTCGACGCCGACACCTACAGCCTGCACCACTACCGGGAGTTCGCGCGCGTCGTCGCGGACTACCGGGCACTGGCCGCCCGTGCGCAGGCCCTTTTCTCGCGTATGCCCGCCGCCTACCGCGATGCGTTCTATCAGCTTGTGGCCTATCCGGTGATGGCCAGCGCCAACCTGTACGAGATGTACCATGCGCTGGCGCTGAACCGCCTCTATGCGCGCCAGCGGCGCGCCGCCACCAACCGAATGGCCGAAAAGGTGCGGCGTCTGTTCGCGCGCGACGCCGAACTGGCCGCCTACTACAACCGCGTGATGGGCGCCGGCCGCTGGAACCACATGATGGACCAGCCGCGCATCGGCTACACGAGCTGGGACGACCCGGACGAGAACATCATGCCGGAGATCGAAACGATCGCCGTGCCCGACACGGCCCTGCCGGCCGTGGCCGTCGAGGGACAGCCCGACACCTGGCCCGGACCCGACGTACCGGCCGCGCTGCCCGTCTTCGACGATCTGACCCGCCCGGTGCATTACCTCGAAGTGTTCAACCGGGGACGGCAACCGTTCCGCTTTCGTATTCAGACCGAATCGCCCGGCCTGGCTTTCTCCGCGACCGAGGGCGAGGTGACCGAGCAGCAGCGCATCCAGGTGACTGTCGACTGGGCGCAGGTGCCGCCCGGAGCAGAGCAGCTCGTCTTCTACGTGGAAGGGCCGGGCATGCGCGTGCCCGTCGTAGCCCCGCTGGAACGGATCGTGGACCGCATGCCGCCGGACTTCGAGGGCTTCGTGGCGCGTGACGGACACCTGGCCATCGAGGCCCACCATTTCAGCCGACAGGTGCCGGCCGGCGAAGCCCGCTGGGAAGTGATCCCCAACCTGGGACGAACGGCCTCGGCCGTCACCCCACTGCCCGTGACGATGCGGGCGCAAGCGCCCGGCGCTGACAGCCCGCGCCTGGAATACGACGTGCTGCTGCCCGCGCCCGGACGCATTCGCGTGCACCTTTACCTGGCGCCTACCTACAACTTCGTCAACCGTCCCGGTGGGCTCCGGCTGGCCGTCTCGCTGGACGACGCACCGCCACAGCTCCTCGAAGTGCATGCCGCCGACACGATCCCCGACTGGCGCTACGGCCGCGTGTGGATGGACGCCGTCGCCAGCAACGTGCGCATCGTCACGTCCGAACACGAAATCACCCGACCCGGCCCCCACACGCTCAAGCTCTGGGCGGTGGACGGCGGCGTCGTGGTGGAACGGATCGTCATCGACACGGGCGGGCTGCGCCCGAGTTACCTGGGCCCGCCCGAAAGTCCCTTCGTGCGCGATCGCCGCACCCACTGGCCTCCGGAGCCCGAAGCGGGTTCGGCCCACGTCGCCGGAGATACCCGATAGTCATCGGAGTGTGTGGGCAGGCGGTGATCCTATAGGATCGCTGATTTACCGGTGCATGAGGGTGACACATCCCTGGGTGCCGGACATAATCCGGCGGGTATGACCGGGCAGACACAGGGGGGCGCCCCTACAGGATGGGGAAAACGTCAGGGATCTGGCAGGGGCGTACCGCCGTGTGCGCCCGTGCTTTCTCACCTCCTTTCTTGTTCACATTGCTACATTCCGGAATTGTTACAAACCGGTAACGCCCCGAAAGGCAAGGCCCATCTCTTGACTGAGTGATGGAAAATTTTTAATTAACCAGAAGTGAAGTTGTGGTGAACAGGAGTGGTTCTGGCTTTTCGGAAGCGCTTTTAATCAGGTGAATAAAAACCAGGGGGCGTCATGCGGCACACGATTCAGGTCACGGTCAACGGGCAGACGCACCGGGTGGAGGTCGAGCCCCGCCTGCTGCTGGTCGAACTGATCCGCGACGTGCTGGGGCTGACGGGCACGCACGTTGGCTGCGACACGAGCCAGTGCGGCGCCTGCACGGTGCACGTCAACGGCGAGGCCGTCAAGTCCTGCACCATGTTCGCCGTGCAGGCCGACGGCTGCGAGATCACCACGATTGAGGGACTGACTCGAGACGGACAGTTGCATCCGCTGCAGGAGGGCTTCTGGCAGGAGCACGGCCTGCAGTGCGGCTTCTGCACGCCGGGCATCATCATGGCGGCGGCCGACCTGCTGCGGCGCAACCCGAATCCGTCGGAAGAAGAAATCCGGCACGCGCTGGAGGGGAATTTCTGCCGGTGCACGGGCTACCACAACATCGTGCGGGCCATTCAGTATGCGGCCGCCCGCATGCGCGGCGAGGCCGTCGTCCCGCGGGGCGAAGCCGCGCCCACGGGGGCATCCTGATCGGCGCACATCCACGAACCGGAAAACCTGTCTGGAGCCATGGAAGCCAGAGGCTATATCGGCGCGCCCATTCGCCGGGTCGAAGACCGGCGTTTCGTGACGGGACGGGGGCGCTACACCGACGACATCGTTCTGCCGGGCATGCTCTACGCCTGGATTGTGCGCAGCCCACATGCGCATGCCCGGATCCGTGCCATTCGCACCGAGAAAGCCCGGCAGCATCCGGGCGTGGTGGCCGTCTTTACGGGCAAAGACCTGCTCGACGACGGCGTGGGATCGCTGCCCACGGGCTGGCAGATCGGTCCCGACATGAAAGAGCCGCCGCACTACGCGCTGGCCGTCGATAAAGTGCGCTACGTGGGCGACGGGGTGGCCGTGGTGATCGCCGAAACGAAGGCGGCCGCCCGCGACGCCGCCGAGCTGGTGGAGGTGGACTACGAGGAACTGCCGGCCGTGGTGGATGCGGCCGAGGCGCTCAAGGAGGGGGCGCCGCTCGTGCACGACGACGCACCCGGCAACCTGTGCTACGTCTGGGAGCTGGGCGACCGGGAAGCCACCGACCGCGCGCTGGCTACGGCGCACCACATCACGAAGCTGGAGTTCGTCAACCAGCGGCTCATTCCGAACGCCATCGAACCCCGCTCGGCCATCGGTCATTACGATCCCGGACGCGACGAGCTGACGCTCTACACATCGTCTCAGAACCCGCACCTGATCCGGCTGCTGCTGAGCGCCTTCGTGCTGAAAATTCCCGAACACAAGGTGCGCGTGATTTCGCCGGACGTGGGGGGCGGCTTCGGCTCGAAGATCTTTCACTATCCGGAAGAGGTCATCTGTGCCTGGAGCAGCCGCAAGCTGGGCCGGCCCGTAAAGTGGACGGCCGTCCGCAGCGAGAGCTTCGTGAGCGACGCGCACGGCCGCGACCACGTCACGACGGCCGAAATGGGCTTCGACCGCGATGGCCGCATCGTGGGGCTGCGCGTGCGGACGATCGCCAACCTGGGCGCTTACCTTTCGACGTTCGCACCGGGCGTGCCCACCTGGCTCTACGGCACGCTCCTGGCCGGTCAGTACAAGACGCCGCACATTCACGTCGAGGTCAAGGGCGTGTTCACGAACACGACCCCGGTCGACGCCTACCGCGGGGCCGGACGGCCCGAGGCGACCTACGTGGTCGAACGCCTGGTGGAACTGGGGGCTCATGAGCTGGGCATCGACCCGGCCGAACTCCGGCGGCGCAATTTCATCCAGCCGGACGAATTCCCCTACCAGACGCCCGTCGTGCTCCAGTACGACAGCGGCAACTACGAAGGTGCCCTGAACAAGGTGCTGGAGATGGCCGACTACTGGAAGCTCCGCGAGGAGCAGAAGCGGGCGCGTGAGCAGGGACGGCTCATCGGCATCGGGCTTTCCTGCTACATCGAAGCGTGCGGGCTGGCGCCCTCGAAGGTGGCCGGCGCCATCGGCGTGCGGGCCGGCCTGTACGAAAGCGCGGCCATCCGGGTGATGCCCACCGGCAAGGTGCAGGTCTTCACCGGCACGCACTCGCACGGCCAGGGGCATGAGACCACCTTCGCGCAGATCGTGGCGCACGAGCTGGGCATCCCGCTCGAAGACGTGGAGGTCATCCACGGCGACACGGCCGAGATCCCCTTCGGCATGGGCACCTACGGTTCGCGCAGCCTGGCTACGGGCGGCAGCGCCATCTATCGCGCGCTCGAAAAGATCAAGGCCAAAGCCCGGAAGATCGCCGCGCACAAGCTCGAAGTGGCCGAAGAGGACCTGGAGTTCCGCAACGGTCAGTTCATCGTGAAGGGCACCGACCGGGCCATTGGCTTTGGCGACATTGCGCTGACGGCCTACGTGCCGCACGACTATCCGGAAGGGCTGGAGCCCGGTCTGGAGGAGAACGCCTTCTACGATCCGGCCAACTTCACCTTTCCCTTCGGGACGCACCTGTCGGTGGTGGAGGTCGATCCGGAGACCGGCAGGGTGAAGCTGCTCCGCTACATTGCCGTGGACGACGTGGGGCGCATCATCAACCCGATGATCGTCGAGGGGCAGATTCACGGTGGCGTGGCGCAGGGCGTCGGACAGGCCTTGCTCGAAGGGGCGGTCTATGACCGCTCCAGCGGTCAGCTCCTGACCGGCTCGCTGCTGGACTATGCGCTGCCGCGGGCCGACGACCTGCCGTCGTTCGAGATCGGGCACCAGGAGACGCCCTGTCCACACAACCCGCTGGGCGCGAAGGGCGCCGGCGAGGCCGGTACGATCGCGGCCACGGCCTGTGTGGTCAACGCCGTCGTGGACGCGCTCTACCACCTGGGCGTGCGCGACATCCGCATGCCGCTGACGCCCGAGCGCGTCTGGCGCGCCATGCGTGGGCTTCCAACCAATGGACACGCTTCCTGACCAACGAAAACGATCGGGACGGCCATGATTCCGCAGACCTTCGCATACACAAAGGCGCAGACGATCGACGAGGCGCTCGCGTTGCTCCGGGAGCACGGCGACGAGGCCAAGGTGCTGGCCGGCGGGCACAGCCTGATCCCGCTCATGAAGCTGCGGCTGAGCACGCCGGAGCTGCTCGTCGATATCGGCGGTATCCGAGAACTGAAGGAGATCCGCGAGCAGGACGGCCACATCGAGCTGGGGGCGCTCGTCACGCACCGGACGATCGAGTTTTCCGAGCTGCTCAAACAGAAATGCCCGGTGCTGCCCGAAGCGGCCGCGCAGATCGGCGATCCGCAGGTGCGGAACAAAGGGACGATCGGGGGCAGCCTGGCCCATGCCGATCCGGCCGCCGACTACCCGGCCGTCGTGCTGGCGCTGGACGCCGAGATCGAAGCGACCGGGCCGGACGGCCGTCGCACCATTCCGGCGCGTGAGTTCTTCCAGGGGCTTTTCACCACGGCACTCCGGCCCGGCGAGCTGCTCACGCGCGTACGCGTGCCGGTGATGCCGCCGCGCAGCGGGGCCGTCTACCTCAAGTTTCCGAACCCGGCCTCGCGCTATGCCGTGGTGGGCGTGGCGGCTTTCGTCAAGCTGGCGCCCGACGACACGTGCGCCGAGGTGCGCATCGGGATCACGGGTGCCGCCGCGGCCGCCTTCCGGGCCACCGAGGCCGAAAAGCGGCTCGTCGGGAAGACGATCGACGAACGGACGCTGGCCGCCGCGCTCGAAGACCTGGTCGATCTCGACGACCTGCTCAGCGATCTGGCCGCCAGTGCCGAATACCGGGCGCACCTGTGCCATGTGCTTGCGCGGCGGGCGCTCCGGCAGGCCTTCGAGCGGGCGCGCGGATGACCCTGATTGCGGCCCGTTGAACCGGCTCTCGTAGCCTGGCCTCAGGTGGGAAATACCCGCCCTTCAACCAGCCCGGGCCGCCTCGCGCTGAAGCGCTTCGTAGGCCAGGCGGGCCAGGCCGCCGGCGATGTGCACGTTGCGTTCCGAGGGCTCTTCCTGCTGCAGCCGCTCCCGGACGGCCTCGGTCGAGGCGCGGAGCAGGTTGCGCGTGGCGGCCGTCGAAAGCCCCAGAAAACGGGCGATTTCATCCACCGAGCGATGATGCTCGGCTTCGAGCACGACGGCATAGGCGGCCTCCATCAGGCTGGGCAGCCAGGTCAGGCGTTTGCGTTCGAGCAGACCGCGTGGGCCGCCCGCCAGTTCAATGGCCTTCAGAAACACCTGCAGCGCGCGCTGGTCCAGATCGACCGGTTGCGGAGTGACTTCGACCGGCATGGCTACGTCCGGTAGTTGGGTTCGACGGATGCTTCCTGATGGAATGTCTGCAGGCTGGGGCCGATGCGGACCAGCCCCGTCGGGGTGATTTCCAGCAGGTGCGTGCTGGTGTCGTGCCCGCACAGTCGGCAGCCGTCGATCCGAAAGAGCCGGACCGTCTCGCCGATGGGCACGCGGTAGAGCCGGGCCTGCTGGGCGCTGGTGATGGGTTGCTTGGCCAGCACCAGCGTACCGTCGAGAATATGGCCTACCGCATAGCCGCCGGCCGCTTCGGCCGTGAGCAGTTCGTGACCGCTGCGCTTCTGCGAGACGAGCAGCGCCGTCTGGTGCCATTTTTTGAGGAACGTGAAGATCGGCCGCACCACGTCGCGGGCCAGCGTCTCGCGGGCTTCGTAAAGGCCTGTGATCGAGTCGATCACCACGGCCCGCACGTGGTAGGTTTTGATGGCGTGCGCCAGCGTGTTGAACAGCGTGGGCAGGTCCTGCGTCAGGATCGTGTGCGTGGCCGCATCGACCAGCACGATCCGGTCTTCGATGGCGTTCCAGTCGGCGCCCATGGCAGCGGCCCGCGTGCGCAGACCCATCGCCACGAACGGCGCCGGACTTTCGGTGGTCAGAAACAGGCACACCTGCCCGTGCCGTGCCTGCGCGACGGCGAACTGCTCCACGAGCAGGCTCTTGCCGGTGTCGGCCACGCCGGTTACCTGCAAAACGGCATAGCGAGGAATGCCCCCCAGCGGCTTGCGCACCGGACGGCCCTCCCGCCACTCCGTCGTGAAAAACAGTTCGTCCAGGCCCTCGACGCCCGTCGGGACGCCTTCCAGAGGCGGCGCGGCGGCGGCCGCATGCCGCAGCGATACGATCGCTTCGACCAGCGGTCCGGCCTCGCGCGAAACAGCTCCAGCCATAAAAAAGCTACCGGCTGTTTGAGCAACCGGTAGCTCGAACGTCGTTGTGCCAGAATCGCTTCAGCGCCTATGTAATGGCTTTGTAATACGTTAGGTGGTGGCAGCTTCTTCGTCGGTGAAGATGTCGCCCTCGACGGCCGCGTTTTCCAGTGCGGGCGTGTGCAGCAGCTCGATGCGGTGGAGCGCCGAGTAGTACCAGGGCCGCTCGGGGAGGCGGTGGGTGGGCAGCCATTCCCAGGAGCGCATCGATTCGATGTAGCCCCAGTTGACGTAGGCGCTGAAATCATCGATCAGATCGGTGAGCACGACGCCGCTGTCGAGCAAGAAGCGCTGGATCTGCGCCCATTTCTCGTAGCTCGACTCCACGTGCGTCAGCCCGAAGTAGCCCGCGCATCCCGGGCCGCGCAGTGCCAGCAGCCCGCGCTCGATCGTCGTTTTGAAGCCCAGAAAACTTTCGGTCGGGTCGGTCATGAACGTGTCGAACCGCCGAAGCCACGAAGTGGGAAGTGGTTCGCGCAGATCGTAGCGAACGGCTTCGAGCCGGTCGAGCCCCTCGCGCCGGGCCACGTCGTTGATGAACTGAATCAGCCGGTCGTCGATGTCAACGGCCAGTACATAGGCCGGTGCGCCGGTCAGCGCCGCGGCGATGCTCATCAGGTCGTCGTCGCCCAGGACGAGCAGTTGCTTGCCCTCCAGATCGCCCCGGTGCCAGGCGAACGCAATGCGCGCAAGGGTGGTCGCTTCGGTGACGAAGCCCTGGTCGTAGTCCTGAATGGCCTCGGGGCGGTGCCGACAAATTTCCGCAAAGCGCTCGACCACGTCCTCGGGGAGCGTGCGGTAATCGACGCTCCGGCCCTCGCAATGCACACAGGTGGCCTCGCGGACGGGGGCCACGCCCAGTGCCTGGGCCAGCGCCTGGCCGCTTTCGGTCAGGCGCAGCGCGCCATCATGCGCCTCCAGCAGACCCTCGGCAATCAGCCGATGCCAGAAGGCACTGAGCACCCGCAACGGCACGCGGCTCAGTCGGATCGCTTCCCACAGGTTGTCGGTGGTCAGCAGTGCCGCCAGTGCCCGTTCGGCGTCGCGCTCGGTGAAGGGCACCGGCATCTGCTGACGGACCGTTTCCAGCAGACGATCCCGCAGTTCGACCGCTGAGGTTTCCGGGAAGGTTTTCGTATGTGGCATAACGCAGACCGGTTGTTTCGAGGGTACGCGAAAACGAATGTCTTAAAGTAAGGATGGCAAGAAAGCCATGATCGACAGGAGAACTTGTAACTTACGGACCTTCAGCGCCTGAAACAACCGACTGCATGACCATATTTTGCATACGAGGCGAATTTTTCCGAAAAAGTGGATTGCGGACGAACGTTGCCGACGTGCTCCAATCCGTTGATAACGGTCCGGTGTCAACCGCCTACAATGCGATCGACTCGTTGCCCTGTGGTCGTCCGCGCGAAATACCTGAACCTGATCCGTAGGTACCCGCCAGCAGATGCATGAAGCGCATGGCTTGTCGGAGCAAGAATGAGGCCACATCCCGGATGCCCGACGCGAGCCGTGGCGTGGACACGACTGGCGGAAAGGTGTCGTTTGCCTGGCAAGGGCGCACCGCCAGCTCAGCCTCGGGCGGGGTTGAATGAGGGCTAGCTACTGACGGGCGAGAACTTCCCGGGCAATCTGAAGCGCCGTGACTGCGTTCGGCCATCCGGCGTAAAAAGCCAGATGAACGATGGTGCTGATCAGTTCGCTCGGGGAAACCCCGTTTTGCAGCGCCAGGGCAAGGTGCGATCGGAGCTGGTCCGGGCGGTTCAGGGCGATCAGCGCCGCCACCGTGATCAGGCTTCGATCACGGGGGGAAAGCGTCGGATCGGCCCATACCCGGCCGTACAGCACCCGATCGGTTAACTCGGCCAGTTCGGGTGCAATTTCGCCAAAGAGTTGTTGGGCCCGAGAAGGCCGAAGTTCGGCTGCGGCGGCCGCGGCACCGGCCAGCGCTTCGGCATACTGGGCATCGGTAACCGCCTCCATCCAGGTGGTCGCCGCTCCCGTTTCGGGGCGTTCCACCAGGGCCACGTGCGTCAGACGGGTATCGGGGAGTGCCCCGTGCCAGTGCTTGACGCCGGGTGGAATTACCACAATGTCCCCGGGCCGAATTTCCCGGGCCGGTCCGTTCCATTCCTGGACGATTCCCCGACCGGCCGTGACTACAAGGATCTGGCCGAGTGCGTGGGCGTGCCAGTGTGTTCGGGCCCCCGGTTCAAAAGTGACCGTGGCTACATAGGTGCGTGCAGGCGAAGCGGCCTGAAAATGCCCACCCACGCGGGCGACGCCTGTAAAATGCTGCGCCTGCGCCGTATCCACCGGAGCAACTCCGCTTATGACCTGGATCGCATCCTGGCCGTAGGATGCTTTCGCGAACATCACGCCGGTCAGGATCAGCAAAACGAGCAATCGGTCCATGCCGCCTTGCAGGTTGGTCAGCTCATTCGGTCAATCCCTTCTGCTGGAGCCACTCGAAAAGATGGTCCGCAATTTCCACGCTGTTCAGGTCGGACATGGGAAAATGGGTGTTGCCGTGAATCCCGATTTTCGGTAGTTCGATCAGCGTAACATCTCCGCCGTGGCGGTTGACGGCCTCCTGCCACAGGCGGGCCATGGCCAGGAAAGCCCGCCACTGATCCTGGCCCGGGTAGGGCGACGGTTCCTCAGGGATATTGTCGCCGTAGTAAAGCAGAATGGGGATCCGGGTCAGTTGTAGAAAATCTTCCAGCGGGGCCGACGTAGCCCACGCCTGGCCTCCGGTAAATGGGATGGGTTCGGGCACCTCTCCTTCCGGAAAGACGAAATTGCTACCGGGCTCGAAGGAGACGATGGCCCGAACGTTCGGGTTGCGCATGGCCACGCGCCATCCCAGACCGCCGCTTGCTGAGTGCGTGACCAGAATGGCCGGGCCGATGCGGTCGAACAGGGCCGAGACGGCCTCGACGAACACCGGAGGTTCGTACGGGCCGGTGTTCGGCGTGATCTGGCGGAAGAACTGCTCCAGCGCCTCCGGATCACGTGAAAACTGCACGTTGGGAAAGAATTCCGGCCAGATTCCCAGGCGGAAGATGCCAAACCAGAACGGTTCGTCCGGTGTGGCTTGAATCGTTGCAGGTTGAGTGCTGCGTCCGGCCTTCCCCCGGCGTGGCTGATCGATCAGGTAAACGGCAAAGCGACGGCGCAGGAACAGGTGCTGAAAGCCTTCCCGGCCATCCGGCGTCGTCTCCCAGGTTTTGGCCGATTGCCCGTAGCCGTGCCAGAAGACAAGGGGCAGTTTACGTGCGTCGGCCGGAATCTGATAGAACACGTAAGCGTGATCACCGTGCAACGTCTGTCCCTGGGGGTCCGGCCCGGCCGGATTGAAGGCCCCCTGGCGGATGGGGTCAAACGTACCCGGGGCCGAGATGACCGTCCCGCCTACGAAAAAGCTTCCCTGTTCCTGAATGATCAGCGCGGATGGATCAACCCGATGCCTTCCGCACGCGCTGAGAAGCATTACGAAAAGCAGCGTAAGCGCGCCGCCTCTGAAGAAGGTGGGTTTCATCGTTCGAGCAATCGGGTAAAGGCCAGGGTTCCCAGTTTCCATCGGTTGTTTTCCTGCACGTACACTTCGGTCACCATGAAAGGATTGGTCACCTCGTTGCCGCCCACGACGGCATCCAGGCGAATGCGATTGAGCAGGACAGCGGTGGTCGGCGAAAGAAACCGTACGGACACCTCAAAAATCTCGGCATATTTGTAGTGAATGCGGCCGGTTCGAATGACTTCGAGTTCCTGTTCACGAGTCAGCGTGCCGCCCATGTGCACGAAGACCGCCTCCGGATGGAACAGCACCTCCAGCGAGTCCACCAGCCGATCGGCCATCCATTGCCATTTCTTCTGCGACAGGGCAATGATTTCTGTGGCGGTGGCCTCCGAAGTAGCTCCGGCAGGCTGCTGGGCGTAACTGCTCGTAACCATCCAGAACAAACAGCAGGGAAGCAACAGGCGAACCATGGCAGCTCGATTGGTGGGTAGCCGGATACGCTACAAGCATAGCAAAACGTGTGCAATACGAGGTATAACAATTTTCCTGAAGTATTGGACGATCTTCCATATCCGCACCGTGATCGATAGGGAAAACAGCGGGGTGGACTGTCTCCTGAAAAAAGACTTGCCGGAAAGGGCCGACGTGTTAACCTTCCCGACAGACACCTGAACCCGTCGTTTGAAGCACCATGCGCGCGTTACGCCTGCTTGTGCTGAGCCTGTTCTGGAGTGGCTGGTTGTTCCCTGCTGTGGCACAGCCGGTGGACCGGGCTCGCGAGGACTCGCTCATCGAAGCACTGCTGGCCCGCATGACGCTCGAAGAAAAGCTCGGTCAGCTCACGCTCTACAACGGCGGCATGGCCGAAACCGGCCCGGTCGTGCGCGAAGGCGAGCCCGACGCCATACGTCGCGGCCGCGTGGGCGCCGTGATGAACTTCTTCGGAGCCGAGGCCGTCTGCGCCATGCAGCGCCAGGCCGTCGAGGAGAGCCGGCTGGGCATTCCGCTGCTGTTTGCGCTGGACGTGATCCATGGCTTTCGGACGATTTTTCCGGTGCCGCTGGCCGAGGCGGCCACGTTCGACCCGGCGCTGGTCGAGCAGGCGGCCCGCGTGGCGGCCGTGGAGGCGTCGGCGGTGGGGCTCAACTGGACGTTTGCGCCGATGGTCGACATTGCGCGGGATGCCCGCTGGGGCCGGATTGTCGAGGGTAGCGGCGAGGATCCGTATCTGGGTTCGGTGATGGCGGCGGCGCGCGTGCGGGGCTTTCAGGGGCGCGATCTCCGGGATCCGACGACGATCCTGGCCACGGCGAAGCACTTTGCGGCCTACGGGGCGGCCGAGGCCGGACGCGACTACAACACGGTGGACGTTTCGGAGCGGACGCTTCGGGAGGTGTATCTGCCGCCGTTCGAGGCGGCGGTTCGGGCCGGGGCGCTTTCGATCATGTCGGCCTTCAACGAGATCGGGGGCGTGCCGGCCACGGCCAACCGCTGGCTGTTGACCGACGTGCTCCGCAACGAATGGGGATTCGAGGGACTGGTGGTGAGCGACTGGACGGCCATCTGGGAGTTGCTTTTCCACGGGATTGCGGCCGACAGTGCCGAGGCGGGGCGCAAGGCGCTTGAGGCGGGGGTGGACATGGACATGGTCAGCGGGATTTATGTGCGGAAGCTGGCCGAGGAGGTGCGCGCCGGACGGCTTCCGGAGGCGGTGGTGGACGAGGCGGTGCGGCGCGTGCTGCGCGTGAAGTATCGGCTGGGGTTGTTCGAGGATCCCTACCGCTACTGTCGGGACGTCAGCCGCGAGCAGGTGTTGCTGTCGCCGGAGCACCGGCGGCTGGCGCGGGAGGTGGCGCGTAAGGCGATCGTGCTGCTGAAGAACGAGGGGGAGCTGTTACCGCTGGCCGACACGTTGCAGCGGGTGGCGGTCATCGGGGCGCTGGCCAACGATTCGGCGAGTGTGCTGGGGCCGTGGGCGGCGGCGGGGCGTCCGGAGGATGCCGTGACGATTCTGGAGGGGATCCGGTCGGCGCTGCCCAGGGCGACGGTGCGCTACGCGCCGGGCTATGCGGAGGTGCCTCCCGGGAGTTTTCAGGAGATGGTGGCGGCGGCGTTGAGCACGGACACGAGCGGATTTGCGGAGGCGGAGGCGGTGGCGCGCTGGGCGGAGGTGGTGATTCTGGTACTGGGCGAGCACCGGGAGTTGAGCGGGGAGGCGGCCAGTCGGGCGTCGGTGGAGCTTCCGGGGGTGCAACTGGAGCTGGCGCGGCGTCTGCTGGCGCTGGGTCGGCCGGTCGTGGTGGTGTTGATGAACGGACGGCCGCTGGCGATTCCGGAGCTGGCCGCTTCGGCACCGGCGATCGTGGAGGCGTGGTTTCTGGGGACGGAGATGGGGCATGCGGTGGCGGACGTGCTGTTCGGGAAGGCGAGTCCGGGGGGACGGCTTCCGGTGTCGTTTCCGCGGGCGACGGGTCAGGAGCCGCTCTACTATAACCACAAGCCGACGGGACGGCCGCCGCGGGCCGAGGAGAAGTACACGTCGAAGTACGTGGATGTGCCCTGGACGCCGCTGTATCCGTTTGGGTACGGGCTGACCTACACGACGTTTGCGTACGACAGTCTGCGCTTGAGCCGGAGGCGGCTGGGTTTGGACGACACGCTGGAGGTGGTGGTGTGGGTAACGAATACGGGTCGGCGTCGGGGGGAGGAGGTGGTGCAGCTGTACGTGCGGGACGAGGTGGCGTCGGTGACGCGCCCGGTGAAGGAGCTGAAGGGCTTTGCGCGGGTGGAGCTGGCGCCGGGCGAGACGAAGGCGGTGCGGTTTCGGTTGCCGGTGCGTGCGCTTCGGTTCTGGGGTTTGGAAGGAGGCTGGGTGGTGGAGCCGGGCTGGTTCACGCTGTGGGTGGGTCCCTCGTCGGCCGAAGGGCTGCAGGCACGGTTCGAGGTGGTGGCCTCGGATTCGTAAACAACGTGGCTCGCGGAGTGTGAAGCTCGGCGCTGGCAACACAATGCCGCCATGCGGAAGAACCGAATCGTCCGTTATGCTTCTGATCTGATTTTTGAGAGCGGTTGAGGGGGCAGGGTGACGACGGGCCGGGACGAAGCAGGTCGGCGCAGGCGCAGCAGAAACAGCACCAGCAGGATGAGACCGTAGGCCAGCGGCGGGCGCCAGTTGAACTTGACGGCCCACCAGTAGTGCAGCACGCCCAGCACGGCGATGGCATAGACCAGCCGGTGGAGACGGCGCCAGGTGCGTCCGCCCAGGCGGCGGATCCAGCCGGCCGTCGAAGTAACGGCCAGCGGTACCATCAGGCCGTAGGCCAGCAGCCCCACGGTGATGAACCGGCGCTCGAGAATGTCCCGGCCGATCTCGCCCCAGTCGAAGAACTGGTCCAGCCAGAGGTAGAGCAGCAGGTGGATCGAAGCATAGAAGAAGGCGGCCAGCCCCAGTCGGCGCCGCCAGCGGATCCAGCCGTTCCAGCCCGTCAGGCGCCGGAGCGGCGTAATGGCCAGCGTGGCGAGTAGAAAACGGAGCGTCCAGCGGCCGGTCTGGTGCGTGATCTCCTGGATGGGGTTGGCGCCCAGCCGATCCATCCAGAGCCCCCAGCTCAGGTAGAGCAGCGGCGCGGCCACGCCCAGCCAGATCAGCCCGTTGAGCCAGGGTGTCAGCCTGCGCATCAGAAGTACTTCCTCAGGTCCATGCCCGCGTACAGGTGCGCCACCTGGTCGGCGTAGCCGTTGAACAGCAGCGTCTTGCGCTTGCGAAATTCCCCGATGCGCCGTTCGGTCTTCTGGCTCCAGCGCGGGTGGTCCACGTTCGGATTGACGTTCGAATAAAAGCCGTACTCGTGGGGCGCCGCCTTCATCCAGGTGGTGATCGGTTGCTTTTCCACGAAGCGGATGCGCACGATCGATTTGATCGACTTGAAGCCGTACTTCCAGGGCACCACCAGCCGGATCGGAGCGCCGTTCTGATTGGGCAGCATTTTACCGTAAAGCCCGACGGCCAGGATCGTCAGCGGATGCAGCGCCTCGTCCAGTCGCAGCCCTTCGACGTAGGGCCAGTCGAGAATGGGCGCCTTCTGGCCGGGCATCTGCTCCGGATCGTACAGCGTGGTAAACTCGACGAACTTCGCGCTGGCCATGGGTTCGGCGCGATGGATCACCTCGGCCAGCGGAAAGCCCAGCCAGGGAATCACCATGGACCAGCCCTCGACGCAGCGGAGCCGATAGACGCGCTCTTCGAGCGTGTAGGGTTTGACGAAATCCTCCAGCTCGTAGGTGGCCGGTCGGTGGCAGAGCCCCTCGACGCGGATCGTCCAGGGGCGCGTGCGCAAACGGTGGGCGTTGCGGGCCGGGTCGCGTTTGCCCGTGCCGAACTCGTAGAAGTTGTTGTAGGTGGTGATGTCGTCGTAAGAGGTCCAGGGCTCGTCGGTATCGTAGGGGCCGGGATTCGCCTTGCGGCGCACCTGCTTACCTTCGGCCCGGCAGCCCGGCGTCAGCAATCCGGCGACGGCCGCTCCGGCTAGCAGACCGGCCTGACGCAGCCATTCCCGGCGGTTCCAGTACAGGCGCTCGTCGGTGATCTCGGACGAAGGAATCGGCGTTTCGGTGCGAATCAGCATAGCGGCGCGCTTTTTACGGGCAAAGCCCGGCTGGCCTCGGAGTTCCTGACCGGGTTAGGTGACCGGCCGGGCCTTTTTGTTACAGGACCATTCAATCGACGAAGCGCGGGCGTGAAGCGGCCACGCCAAAGCCCAGCATCAGGAGGGTGACGCCCAGCAACATCCCGAGTGACGCGGTAAATTGATGCGTCTGGTCATAAAGGAAGCCAAAGGTCGTCGGTCCGACGGCGGCCAGCAGGTATCCGACCGCTTGGGCCATGGCGGAAAGGTCCGCTGCACGCAGGGGAGTGCGGGTGCGCAGAGGAAAGAGCGTCATGGCCAGCGAAAAACCCATGCCGGCCCCGGCGCCGGCCAGGATGGCAGCGCTCCAGAGCATCACCCCCTTGCCGATCATAAAGCCGACCACGCCGGCTATGGTCAGCAGACCTGCCGCGAGGGCCAGGGATTGTTGATGCGGCCGTCGCTCGGCCAGCACAGGCGTGATGAACAGCAGCGGAAGCTGCGCCAGCAGAAAGGCAAACAGGATCCAGCCAGCTGTTGTGGCCGAAAGGCCGCGATCCTGTGCCAGGGCGGGGATCCAGGTGATCATGCAGTAGAAAAAGAAGGACTGCAGGCCCATGAACAACGTGACCTGCCAGGCCAGCGCGGAGCGCCAGGGCAGGGATCGCCGCGTTGGTTCAGGAGACGTTGTCAGAGAAGAACGACGTGCTGGCGGAATCCAGAGCAGGGCCGCCACAAAAGCCAGCAGGGCCCAGCAGCGTAAAGCTCCCTCCCAGCCCAGTCCCCAGGTTTCGGCCATTGGTACACTGAGTCCCGAGGCCAGCGAAGCCATCAGGTGCATGGTGGCCAGATAAAGGCCGGTCAATACGCCCAGGCGGGCTGGGAACGATTCTTTGACGACGGCTGGCAAGAGCACGTTGTCGACAGCGATAGCAACACCTACCAGGAGCGTTCCGATAAACAGGTAGAAAGGGGCCGGAAACGGCCGGACCAGCTCCCCTACGGTCAGCAGCAACATCGAGAGCAGCAGCACGCGCGCCATTCCGAATCGTGCAGCCAGTCGGGAAGCCCCGAACGAGCCCAACCCGAAAGCCAGCAACGGTAACGTTGTCAGAAGACCTACGGCCGTATGAGAAAGCGACAGGTCGTGTTGCAGGTGCGGAATGAGGGGACCCACCGCCGTGAGCGGGGCGCGCAGATTAGCCGCAGCCGCCAGAACACCTGCAACGATCCATCCATTCTGAATCTGAACGTCAGATTCTACAGCTCGCATGGCAGGTACAGACCTGTTCTGTTCACGAGACGTTTCGAATTGGCCGGGAAAGCTGTCGCTCCAGCACGGGGCGCAGCACGCGCCAGACGTTTTCGGCCACGATGCGCTGACCTTCGGCCGTGGGATGAATGCCGTCGGCCTGGTTGAGCTCGGGCACGCCTCCGACGCCTTCGAGCAGGAAGGGAATCAGATGGGCGTCGTTGGCGCGGGCCAGTTCAGGATAGATGGCGCGGAAGGCGGCCGTGTAGTCGGGGCCCAGGTTGGGGGGTAGTTGCATGCCGGCCAGGATGATGTCGGCGTCCGGATAGCGGGCGCGCACGCTGTCGATGATGCCCTGCAGGTTGCGGCGCGTCACTTCGGGGTCGATGCCGCGCAGCCCGTCGTTGGCACCCAGTTCCAGAATGAGCACGTCGATGCGTTCGCGGAGCAGCCACTCGATGCGGCGCAGACCACCGGCCGAGGTCTCGCCGCTCAGCCCGGCGTTGATGATGCGCACGGGCCATCCCAGCGAATCCACTTTACGCTGCAACACGGCCGGAAAGGCTTCGTCAGGCGACAGGCCGTAGCCGGCGGCCAGACTGTTGCCCAGCACAAGCACGTTGATCGTGCGCTCCGCACGGGCGGTGTCGCGGGCGGCCGGGGCCGTCGTATCCGGCGAAGCTTCAGATCGGGGCGGTTCGGACGCACCGCCGCAGGCGGCCAGCAGCATGAGCAGCGGCAAAAGGAGCAGTTTCAGAACCGAATCGGTTGGACCGGTTATAAGGAGGTCGAATCTGTGCATCAGCCCGATGTTTGCATGTTACAGGTTGCGCATCTGACGAAGACGTACCGGAGCGGCGCCCGGACGCTGACGGTACTCCAGGATGTCACGTTTTCGGTGGCCGAAGGAGAAATCTGTGCCGTGGTCGGCCCTTCGGGCAGCGGTAAAACGACGCTGCTGGGGTTGTGTGCCGGACTGGATCTGCCCACGGCGGGCAAGGTGTGGCTGGACGGCCAGGACCTGACCGTGCTCGACGAAGACGCCCGCGCGGCGCTTCGCAATCGGCTCGTGGGCTTCGTTTTCCAGACTTTTCAGCTATTGCCGACGCTGACCGCGCTGGAAAACGTCATGGTACCGGCCGAGCTGCGGGGCGACCGCACGGCCCGGCGGCGGGCTGTCGAACTGCTGGAACGGGTGGGTCTAAGCGATCGGCTGCATCACTATCCGCGCCAGCTCTCGGGCGGTGAGCAGCAACGGGTGGCACTGGCGCGGGCTTTCATCAACCGTCCCCGCATGCTGTTCGCCGATGAGCCGACCGGCAACCTGGACGCCGAGACCGGGGCGGTCGTCGAGGATCTGCTTTTCGAACTGAACGCGACGGCCGGCACCACGCTGGTCATCGTCACACACAACCTGGAGCTGGCCCGACGCACCGGCCGCATTCTGCACCTGCGGGCCGGGCGCATCGTGGCCGACGAGCCGGTCCATGCCTCCACCAGTGCGACACGTCATGGCTGAGCCGCGTACGGGGACGCTGCGCTGGGCCCTTCGCATGGCCTGGCGTGACAGCCGGGGCAGCCGCCGTCGGCTGCTGCTGTTTCAGTTGGCCATGGTGCTGGGGCTGGCCGCGCTGGTGGCCATCAGCGGCGTCGGGGGCAATCTGCGGCGGGCCGTGGACGAGCAGGCGCGCCAGCTGCTGGGCGCCGATCTGCGCCTGGAGCGGGAAGCGCCGTTCGGCGAACTCGAAGCGCTCATCGACTCGCTCGGCGGCCGCCAGGCCCGCGTGGTCTCGTTCGCTTCGATGGTCTATTTTCCCCGGACCGGCCGGGTGCGGCTGGCGTCGGTGCGGGCCGTTGTCGGCACCTGGCCCCTGTACGGACGACTCCAGACCGATCCGCCGGAGGCAGCCACGCGCTACCTGCAGGAAGGCGGGGCGCTGGTCGACGGCACGCTGCTCGACGCCTACGGCGCCCGCGTTGGCGACTCGGTGCGCGTGGGGCGCCGGAGCTATCCGATCCTGGGACGGCTGCTCGCCACCCCTTCGGAGTCGGCCGCCATGGCACTGGCCGCGCCGCGCGTGTACATTCCGCTGGCCGGGATCGATACGCTGCTGCTCGGTTTCGGCAGCCGCGCCGAATATGCGGTTTACTTTCGCTTCGACGACGGGCGAGATGCCGAGGCGCTGGGCGACCGGCTTCGCCGGTCGTTGCGGCCGCTGCGCGTGCGCGTCGATACCGTCGAGGAAATCCGGGAGGACTGGGACGAAGCGCTGACGAACCTGTACCGCTTTCTCGGGCTGGTGGGCTTCATTGCCCTGATTCTGGGCGGGATCGGCATTGCCAGCGCCGTGCATGTGTACGTGCGCCAGCGTGTCGATGCGGTGGCCGTGCTTCGATGCCTGGGGGCAACGCCCGCGCAGACCATGGCGGTCTATCTGCTGCAGGCGCTGGCGATGGGACTGGTGGCCGGCGTGATCGGTACGCTGCTGGGACTGGGACTGCAGGCCCTGTTGCCGCGACTACTGGCCGAATTCCTCCCGGTCGCGGTGCCGCTACGCATCGAACCGGCCGCCGTGGGTCTGGGACTGCTGAGCGGACCGGCCATCACATTGCTTTTTGCCCTGCTTCCGCTGCTTCCCGTGCGCCGCGTGACGCCGCTGCGGGCATTGCAGGCTTCGGTCGATCCCGTGCCCGCCGGACGCGACCCGCTGCGCTGGCTGGCCTGGCTGCTGCTGGCGGGCGGACTGACCGCGTTTGCCATGCTCCAGGCCCCCACTCCGGTCATCGGGGCCGGCTATGCCGTCGGGATGATGCTCGTCTTCGGTGCGCTGACGCTGCTGGCCCGCGGGCTGATGCGCCTGCTCCGACGCGTGGTCCCGGTTCGCTGGCCGTACGTCTTTCGCCAGGGGCTGGCCAACCTCTACCGCCCGCACAACCAGACGCTTGTGCTGATGCTGGCGCTCGGGCTGGGGACGTTCCTGGTGGTGCTGGTGCTGCTCGTCGAGCGGACGCTGCTGGCCCAGGTCGAACAGGCCGGAGGCGGCGAGCGCCCAGATCTGGTCTTTTTCGACGTACAACCCGATCAACGCGACAGCCTGGTCGCGCTCATCGAAGCACACGGGGCACCGGTGCTCGAAACGGTCCCGATCGTCACGATGCGGCTGGCGGCCGTCAACGGAAGCCGGATCGAGGCCCTTCGTGCCGATACCACCGTGCGGCTGAGCTGGGCCTTCCGACGCGAGTACCGTTCGTCCTATCGCGATTATCTGACCGACACCGAAACACTGGTGGCCGGCACCTTCACGCCTTCGGTGCCGCCCGGTACGGCCGTGCCGCCTGTGTCGCTCGAAGAAGAGATTGCCGCTGAGCTGGGCGTGACGCTCGGCGACACGCTCGTGTGGAACGTGCAGGGCGTCGAGATTCCCACAGTGGTGGGAAGCATCCGGCGTGTGGACTGGCGGCGCTTCCGGACGAACTTTTTCGTGCTGTTTCCGCGCGGCGTGCTGGAGGAAGCG
>Ga0065723_102439_pt1 | contig 53577 bp, 50 predicted proteins | sample TheenrcuSG05Z960_FD_59110 | JGI IMG/M metagenome (GOLD analysis project Ga0065723, IMG submission 59110) | Thermophilic enrichment culture from UC Davis - Sample SG0.5Z960 | ecosystem: Engineered > Solid waste > Grass > Composting > Bioreactor | place: USA: University of California, Davis
GCCTGGTAGGGGTGCTACCTCTAGCCAAGAGGGGTGGCGTGGCGTAGGCTTCACAAAAGGGCCAGAGTCAGCCGGTGGGCAGGAGCCGCTGGGGGAAGGCATGAGTCGGCCGTTCGCGCACTTGCATCTCCACACGGAGTTCTCGCTTCTCGATGGCTTGGGGCGGATTCCCGCGTATATGGAACGTGCGCGTGCTTTGGGAATGGAACACGTCGGGATTTCCGATCACGGGGTGCTCTACGGCATCATCGACTGGTACAAGGCTGCCAAGGCAGAGGGGATCCATCCCATTATCGGTATGGAGGCGTACCTGGCTCCCCGCTCGGTGCAAGATCGGGACAAAACGATCTTTCATCTACTTCTCCTGGCGGAAAACGAGCGTGGGTACAAGAACCTCCTCAAGCTGGCGACGCGTGCGAGCCTGGAGGGCTTCTATTACAAGCCCCGCATCGACCTGGCAATGCTGGCGGAACACGCCGAGGGCTTGATCGCGACGTCAGCATGCTTAGGGGGGCCGCTCGCCCAGCCGCTCTTGGAAGGTGATCGTGAGACGGCATGCGAGTGGGCGGTCCGCTTGCGGGACATCTTCGGTCCTGAGCGTTTCTATGTCGAATTGCAGGACCATGGTCTTCCCGAGCAGCGGCGGGTCAACGCAGAACTGGTGCGTCTTGCGCGCGAGCTCGGTCTGCCTCTCGTCGTGACCAATGACGTGCACTATCTCGATCAGGCGGATGCCAGCATCCAGGACCTACTGATCTGCATTCAGACCAACTCGACGTTGCACGATCCGAAGCGGATGCGTGTCCAATCGGATCAGCTGTACTTCAAGAGCGCGGAAGAGATGTGGCAGCTCTTCGGCGATGAAGTGCCGGAGGCGCTCCTGAATACGGTGCGCATCGCCGAGCGCTGCCAAGTCGAGCTGGAGTTCGGTCGGCTTCACTTGCCTGATCCAGGTATACCCGAGGGGATGACGGCCGACGAATACCTGGCGAAGCTATGTTGGGAAGGGATCCAGCGACGATATCCGGTGATCACGGAGGAGATTCGCCGACGGCTCGAATACGAGCTCGAGGTCATTCGGGAGACCGGCTTTTCCAGCTACATGCTAATCGTGCGCGATTTCGCTGAGTTCGCCAAACAGCGTGGGATTCTGTACGGCGTACGCGGCAGCGCGGCAGCGAGCATCGTCTTGTACGCGCTCGGCATCACCGATGTCGATCCGCTGGCGAACCGGCTCGTTTTCGAGCGCTTCCTGAATCCGGAACGCCGAGAGATGCCCGATATCGACATGGACTTCGCTGACGACCGGCGCCACGAGGTCATCGAGTATGTGGCCCGGAAGTACGGTGCCGAGCACGTGGCACAGATCATCACCTTTGGGACCATGGGTGCGAAGGCGGCGATCCGTGACGTCGGTCGGGCTATGGGCTGGCCGCATGCCGAGGTCGATCGGATCGCTCGACTGATCCCGAACGGCGTCAATATGACGCTCGAGCGGGCGTTGGAGGAGAGTCCGGAACTGCGTCAACTCTACGAGAACGATCCTCGGTCACGCGAGTTGATCGACAATGCCCGCAAGCTCGAGGGGATCGCGCGCCACGCCGGAACGCACGCGGCAGGCGTGGTGATTTCCGCTTCGCCGCTCGTCGAGCACGTTCCGCTGCAGCGGCCGGCGCGGGCGGAAGAGGGGGCGCTGCCGACGACGCAGTTCCCGATGGAGACGGTCGCGGAAATCGGTCTCCTCAAGATGGACTTCCTCGGGTTGGCCAACTTGACGATCCTGGCGAACACGGTCGAGCTGATCCGGGAGACGCGGGGCATCGAGATCGACCTCAAGAAGATCCCGATGGACGACCCCAAGACGTTTGCCTTGCTCGCCGAGGGACAGACCTTCGGCGTGTTCCAGCTCGAGAGTGCCGGGATGCGCCGGTACATCCGCGAGCTGCGTCCGGCGTCGGTTGCGGAGCTGGCGGCGATGATCGCCCTGTATCGGCCAGGCCCGATGCAACATATCCCCACGTACTGTCGGGCAAAGCACGGCCTGGAGCCGATTCGCTACCCGCATCCTGATCTCGCCGAGATTCTGGACGAGACTTATGGCGTGATCGTGTATCAGGATCAGGTGTTGCTCATCGCACGGAAATTTGCCGGCTACACGCTCGGTGAAGCTGACATCATGCGGAAGGCGATGGGGAAGAAGATCCCCGAAAAGATGCGGGCCGAGCGTGAACGATTCATCGCGGGTGCAAAGGCGAACGGGTATAGCGAAGAGGATGCGGAGCGCATCTTCAATTTGATCGAACCGTTCGCGGGCTATGCTTTCAACAAGGCGCACGCGACCTGTTATGCGGTCGTGTCCTATCAGACCGCTTACTTGAAGGCAAACTATCCGGTCGAGTACATGACTGCCATCTTGCGGAACGCACCGAGCCATCCATCGGGCACGGTCAAGCGGATTGCTGCGGCGCTCGCCGAGTGTCAGAAGCTCGGTATCCCGGTTCTTCCGCCGGATATCAATCGGAGCGAAGCGACATTTACGGTCGAGACCCTCGAGGATGGTCGTCGTGCCATCCGGTTCGGGTTGGCGATGGTGAAGCATGTTGGTGAGGCAGCGATCGAAGCGATCCTCGCTGCGCGGGCCCAGCAGCCAGGGCAGTGCTTCCGGAGTTTCGAGCATTTCTGCGAAGCCGTCGACTGGAGTCTGGTTAACCGGCGAGCGGTGGAAAGTCTGATCAAGTGCGGGGCACTGGATTGTCTCGGCGACCGCAAGATCCTGCTCGCCCAGCTCGATCAGGCGATCCAAGCAGCGCAAGCGCGCCAAAAGGCGCTGAAGCGTGGGCAAATGGATCTCTTCTCCGCTGCCGGGGCTGAACAGGCAGCTCCGTTGCAGTTCGCTCGCCCGGACGTCGAGCCGCCGGACATTCCCCAGCGAACGCTGCTAGCCTGGGAGCGTGAACTGCTCGGTGTGTATCTCAGCGCTCATCCGCTGGATGAGTACATGCCGCTGATCCGTCACCGCGGCTTCGTTCAGATCGCAGAACTCGATGAGGAATCGATAGGACAAACGGTCGAACTGCTCGTGCTGGTGAGCGGCTTTCGGAAGCTCACCACGCGGACTGGACGGGTGATGGCTGTTCTCCAGGTCGAGGATCGCTCGGGAAGCATCGAAATCGTGGTGTTCCCGGATCTGTACGAGTCAGTGCGGGATTCGATCACCGAGGAGGCAGTCCTGGTGGTCCAGGCTCGGGTGGAAGAGCGGAACGAGGAACTCCAGCTCGTCGCGCAAGCGATCGCCGACCCGCGGGAGTTGCTGCGCGAATTGACACGTTCGTCACGGGTGGTTCATGTCCGGTTACCGGTGTCGGACAACGTTGACGACGATATCGAGCAGATGCACGAGCTGCGTGAATTGTTCAGCCAGTTTCCCGGTGACGACGAAGTCGTGTTGCACCTCCCAGTGGGTGACCGTGAAATTGTTCTGCGGGCCAGGCTGCATGTCGATTGGTGCGAGGATTTTGTCCGCGTGGTGACCTCGGTCCTTGCCGGGAAAGGAGCCGTGTGGGTCGAAGAGCACCGGCTGGAGACGTTACTCGACGCTGCGTGATGGCTAGATTGAGGCGAAGCGTTCCAACAGTTCGATCGTACGCTCCGGTTCGGCGGCAAGTACCAGGCACAGATCTCCGGTCTGCGTGAGCGAGAAAACGTAGTGCAGGGCTTGCTCGAGGTCCGGTTGCGTGACCAGGATCGGCGGGTACGGATTTTGGACGACGCCTTCTTGGAAGATGCGGAAGCGCTCGTCGGGAATCGGCTCCGTCAGCACGATCAACCCGTTGAGGCGACCCAACAGCCGGCCGACTTCCTGGAATTCGAGTTCTTCGAGCCACGGAAAGGTATGGGTCAGAACGAACGTGCGGCGAGGACCGCGGTGCCGAATTCCCCGAATGAGTGAGCGGAGCGACCAGGGGTAGCGGGCTCCATCGACGAGGACATCCTGCCCGCGTACCGTGAGGATGTTGCACGAACCAGCAAGGGCGTGCGTATCCGGAAGGAAGGTGCGGATGACCGCGTCGATCGTGGTCACGGGTATGCCCAGAGCCAGTGCCAGGGCGCTCGCGCACATGATGTTCTGGATTTGAAACGTCAGTGCACCATTGAGCGTGCAGGGTGCCTGTCGAACGTCGGTGATCACGATGTCGTCCGACCCGGACGATGCAGAGGCATCTGGAAGTTCGTCCAGCCGGCGGTCGGCACTCGGGCGGTGCCAGACGGAGGAGAGGGACGAGCGGCTGGCCGAGAGCCGAAGGAGTGGCTGATTGGCAACGAGGAGCCCGTCCTGGCACCACAGTGCTGGCAGGCCTGCGGTTCGCGAACGTCGCAGTGCTGGGTTATCCGGATGGAGTGCGAAGAGAACGCTCGTACTGCGATAACGGTCAGCCAGTTCGAGGACGGCTTGATCATCCGCATTCAGAACGAGAACGCCGTCTGGATGCACAGCGCGTGCAACGATCTCCTGCGCCCGCTTCGCATAGCGGCTCTCGGCAGCAGCCAGGCACGTTTCATCGTTGCCGCACACCGTGGTGATGGCTCCTAGTGCATACACGCCTTCCGGGAGACCGACCGATGCGACAACCGGGGCCTCCAGTTCCTGGATGGCAGCGTCCAATTCCCCCGCAGCGAGTGCCCGGACGACAGTGCTCCACGGCTGCAGTTCCCCTGGCAAGCGATGGTCATTGACGTACACACCACTGCTGCTCCAGAGGGCACTCGACAGCGAGCGTGCCCGCAGCATTTTGTAGAGGAGCCATGCGGTCGTCGACTTTCCGCGCGTGCCAGTGATCGCCACCAGCGGAAGCGGTTGCGGAGTTCGCATCATGTCTGCTGTGAATGCTCGTTTAGCCATGTGCTCGTCGTCCCGATGAGGACTTCTCGGATTGTGTTCGCGATTCGTCCTCGACAGNGCACCCGAGCCATTCCCGCAGTATGGCAACGGCACGCTCGAGTGCGCGGGCACGATGACTGAGCCGATTCTTTTCTTCGAGAGTCATTTCGGCGAAGGTTCGTTGTTCCGACAGCGGAAGGAAGACCGGGTCATAACCGAAACCGTGCTCTCCGCGTGGCGCTTCGACGATCGTGCCTTCGACGGTACCTTCGGCGAGTGCTTCCCGGCCGTCCGGTGCGACGAGCGCGATCACAGCCCGGAAGCGNGCTGTGCGTCGTTCCGGCGGAACACCGCGCAACTGTTCCANGAGGAGCGCGATGTTCTGCGCGTCGGTTGCGTTCTCCCCAGCAAAACGCGCGGAGTGCACACCGGGACGCCCGCCGAGGGCATCGACTTCGAGTCCCGAGTCATCAGCGAGGGCGATCGATCCGGTCACGCGAGTAACGGCCCGGGCCTTCAGCAAGGCATTTTCTGCGAACGTGTTGCCAGTCTCTGGTGGAAGATCGACACCGAGTTCAGCTGCCGAGACGAGGTCGATGCACGTAGGAAGCAAGGAGCGGAATTCGCGTAGTTTACCGGGATTCGCTGTAGCTAGAACGACCCTGGGCTTGGTCATCGGTCCGACTCTCCGATCGATGACGCAGTGTTGTCCAGCTCTTTGGTGTCGAGCAGCGTGACAGTGCTGATGCGGAACAACTGCCGAGCATTTCTNGTCGTNCGGCAGGCAACCTCTTGTTCGGAGGTTCCGCGNAATTGCGCTACCGTTGCCAACACGAACCGGAGGAATGCGGGTTCGTTGCGTTTGCCGCGGTGCGGTACGGGTGCCAAGTAGGGCGCATCGGTCTCGAGCAGCATGCGCTCAAGCGGCATATCCCGTACGGCTTCATGGAGCGCATGGGCATTGCGATAGGTGACGACGCCACCGATACCCAGGTGCAGGCCCAGTTCGAGGAATCGTTGTGCCAGCGTGCGGTCCCCGGTGAAGCAGTGCATCACGCCACGCAACGGTCGCTGGTGCGCGCTGAGTATCGTTAGCAGATCCTCGTGCGCCTCACGCTGATGGAGCACGATCGGGAGATCGTACTCCTGCGCCAGTTCGAGTTGCCGACGGAACACTCGTTGCTGCGTTGCTGGTTCGACCGTTTTCCAGTGGTAGTCCAACCCGATCTCGCCCACAGCACGAACCAGGGGATGGCGGAGCAGCTCACGGAGGCGCCGCTCGGTGACGGTATCGAAACGGTCAGCTTCGTTCGGATGGACACCGAGGGCAACGACCATACCTGGTGTGCGCTCGGCGAGGGCGAGTGCGCGATCCCAGTTATCCGGAGAGAAGCCGATGAGGACGAACGCGACCACACCGGCCTGACGCGCGCGTTCGAGCACGACATCGCGGTCGGCGTCGAAAGCTGGCACATCGAGATGGCAGTGCGTGTCGACCAGCAGGACAGTCACCACTCACTTCACCGTGACGCTCTTCGCGAGATTTCGTGGCTTGTCGGGATCGAGTCCACGCCGGATCGCTAGTTCGTAGGCGAGCAGTTGTGCCGGGACGATCGCGACGAGCGGTGATGCATCGCCGACATCGGCGATAGGAATGTGGACATGGAACGCTTCGTCCGGCTCCGGCGAGATCCCGACGACCCAGGCTCCGCGGCTTCGGACTTCCATCGCTCCGGAAAGAATGTCGGCGCGCGTTTCGTCGAGGGGTGACACGACGATGCAGGGACTTCCGTCTTCGATGAGTGCGATCACGCCGTGTTTCAGTTCTCCCCCCGCGAAGCCCTCAGCATGTATGTAGGTCACCTCCTTGATCTTCAATGCCGCTTCCAGTGCTGTCGGGTAGGACAGACCGCGGCCGATGACATAACAGTGTTCCGCATCGACCAGTCGGTCGGCGACGGCCCGGATGCGGTCGAGTGTCTGCGGTGCCAGTGCTCGTTCCATCCCGTCGACAGCGCGCCAGAGCACGTCGATACCGACGTGCTCGCTGCCATTGAGGATATGCGCGGCGAGCAAGAGCACAGCCAGTTTCGCTGTGTAGGCCTTGGTCGAGAGAACGCTCTGCTCCGGTCCCGCCGAGAGGGGCACCGTGAAATCTGCCAGACGGTCAACCGTGGAACCGGTGACGTTGACGAGTGCAGCGACGCGCGCACCCCGTCGCTTGGCTGCCTGGACTGCTTCGATCACGTCAACGGTTTCACCGCTCTGGGTCAGTGCGATGACCAGCGAACGATCGGTCAGGAAATGTTCCTGGTACTTGAACTCGGAGGCGATGACCGCGTTGACATGCCGGCGGGCAATCCGCGAGAACAGGTAGCTGCCACACAGTGCTGCGTAGCCAGCCGTACCGCATCCCACCAAGAACGTGCCGTAGGATTGTCGAATCAGCTCGGCAAGTTGACGCGCACCGTCGAGTCGATTCCTGACGATCCGCTCGATGACTCGTGGTTGCTCGTGAATCTCTTTGATGAGGTAGTGCGGGTATCCACCTAGTGAGGTGTCAGCGGGACGGAGCGTCAAGTGTTCCCAGCGCGGTTCGGTCTGAGCACCGGTACAACGATCGAAGAAGAGCGGCCCATCTTGACGAAGCAGGACGATTTCCTCGTCGCTGACGTAGTGGACGCGCTGCGCGTGACCGACTAGCGCGACTGCATCGGAGGAAACGAAGACACCGTCCCGACCGATTCCGATGACCAGCGGTGAGGTCGACTTGACAGCAACAAGCTGTTGTGATGGCAGGTGGAGCACGATGAAGGCGTTGAGGCCGCGTACCTGTGCGAAGGCTTGTCGCACTGCCTGGACTAGCCGGTGACCGTCCGCCGGGTCGGTTCCGTTCGGCTCGACGGTGTGAGACGCAGCCAGGATCTCCTCCAGAAGGTGGGCGAAGACTTCGCTATCGGTGTCGCTGCGAAAGCGATGACCCCTCCGCTCGAGCGCCTCGCGCAAGACACGGTAATTCTCGATGATCCCGTTGTGGACGATCGCCAGTGTACCGCTGCAGTCCAGGTGCGGATGCGCGTTCTCATCGGTGACACCGCCGTGCGTTGCCCACCGAGTGTGACCGAGCGCGATTGTCGTCGCACCGTAGGCTGCCGTTGCGGCTGGAATTCGCCCAGCGTGCTTGTCGACGATCAGCGTACTCATGCGGTCTCGCTGGCTTGCGTAGGCGATACCCCAGGAGTCGTAGCCCCGGTATTCCAGCGTCCGCAGGGCATCGACGACGAGCGTTGCTGGTAGCGGTTTCGGAGCGACGAAGCCGAAGATACCACACATGGGCGCAGTGACCTCCCTCGAGCAGGTGTCCCCCATGCACGACCTCTCCCGTCCGGACCTCAAGGGCGAAGTCCGAACGAGACCGGTAGCGTGCGTGACTGCCCGGCGAGGCGGTAAATGAATGAAGGTAGACAGCACGCCGATGAGCGGGGGCACATCGGTGAGCCTTTGTCCTGGCGGTCACCCGCCAGTTTTGCTCTCACCGTCACGACCGTGCCAGCCGAGAGGCCATCCGCCGAATGGTTCGATCAGCCTCCACCTCGTCAACTCGCCTGCGGCGAGTCCAGGCGCTTCCCTATTTCCGTCCGATACCCCACTCATCCCGCCTCCCGAACAGGGCGACTGTACCATAGCCTTCTGAGCAGCGACAAACCAGCGGAGAGGCCCTTGCTCAGAAGAAATCCCGGATTGCGCGAGTATACTTGGCACGGCGGGGACGGCAGGCTGCCAAGCGGTGTCGTGACCGCACGGTACGACCCGTTTCCGAGTGGCTCGCTCGGTCTGAAACGAGGGTAGAGTGGATGATTCCCCGTTACACGCGCCCCCAAATGGGGCGTATTTGGAGTGAAGAGCACAAGATCGAACTCTGGCTCCGGGTCGAAATCGCGGTGGCCGAAGCTTGGGCCGAGCGTGGCGTCGTCCCGGCCGCGGCCCTGGAGCGTATCCGACAGGCCCGGTGCGATCTCGCACGTATGCGCGAGATCGAGGCAGAGGTCGACCACGATGTCATCGCGTTCATCCGGGCCACGGTCGAATCGATCGGGGGGGGAGCCGGCCGGTACTTCCATCTCGGTCTGACGAGCTCCGATGTCATCGACACGGCACTCGCGCTCCAACTCGTCGAGGCGAGCGACCTCCTCGTCGCGGATCTCGATGCACTGCTGGCGGCTGTCGGGGAGCAAGCGGTGCGGCACCGGCGTACGGTCATGATCGGCCGTACGCATGGCGTGCATGCCGAGCCGATCACTTTCGGCTTCAAGCTCGCTGGCTGGTATGCGGAGTTGCAGCGGCAACGGGAACGTCTCCTGCGCGCGCGCGAAGAGATTCGCGTGGGCAAGATTTCCGGTGCGGTCGGAACGCATGCCCACGTGCCGCCGGAGGTCGAGGAGGCGGTTCTCGCGCGACTCGGTCTGCGGGTCGATCCGGTTTCGACCCAAGTCGTCGGGCGTGACCGCCATGCGCTGTTCCTCATGACGCTGGCGGGGATCGGGGCGACGTTGGATCGCTTCGCGACGGAGATTCGGCATCTCCAGCGTACCGAGGTGCGTGAACTCGAAGAGCCATTCGATCCGAGCAACATGGGCTCTTCGGCGATGCCGCACAAGCGCAACCCGCACGAAAGCGAGCGGATGACCGGGTTGGCGCGCTTGCTGCGCAGCTACGTTCACGCGGCGCTCGAAAACGTCGTGCTGTGGCATGAGCGTGACATCAGTCACAGCTCGGTCGAGCGTGTCATCTTGCCCGATGCCTGTATCGTGCTGGACTTCATGCTGGACTCGATGACGGACATCGTCCGGAACTGGGTCGTCTATCCCGAGCGGATGCGCAGGAACCTCGAGGCGACGCACGGTGCGATCTTTTCGCAGCGAGCGATGCTGGCGCTGGTGCAGGCAGGGATGGATCGGCAGCAGGCGTACCGGCTGATCCAGCGTTTGGCCCGCGAGGCGTGGGAGCGCGAAGTGCCGTTGCGCACTTTGCTGGAGAATGAGCCAGCAGTGCGGGCGCATCTGTCCGCGGAGGAGATCGAAAGGATTTTCGATCTGGAACCGTTCATCCGGTACGTCGATACTGCGTTCCAGCGGGTCGGCTTACCCCTGGAAGAGCCGGTCGGGGTGGATCCGAGGTGAGACAGGTACCGGTCGTGCTGAGTGTGGAGCTACCTGGGGTCGCGCTGTACCGGCGCGGGAAAGTGCGTGAGCTGTTCGATCTCGGTGATCGCTTGCTCATGGTGGCCACCGACCGCATATCCGCCTTCGATGTCGTGCTGCCCAACGGGATTCCTGGTAAGGGGATCGTGCTGACGCAACTCTCCGCGTTCTGGTTCGAGTGGTTCGGGCCAACCCTCCGTTCGCATTATCTCACGACCGAGCTTCCGCGCGAGGTCACAGCGTATCGCTCGCTTCTCGAAGGTCGCTCGATGGTCGTCCGGAAGGCGACGCGGATCCCGATCGAGTGCGTGGCACGCGGTTATCTGGCTGGATCTGCCTGGGCAGAGTATCGGGCGACGGGGACAGTGTGCGGCCTGCGTCTGCCAGGCGGCCTGCGTGAGAGCGAGAGGTTGCCGGAACCGATCTTCACTCCGGCTGTCAAGGCGGAAGAGGGGCACGACGAGAACATTTCCTTTGCTGAACTGGTCGATCGGGTTGGCGAAGAGCTGGCTCGCGAGCTGCGCGACCGGTCGCTGGAGATCTACAGCAAGGCCGAGCGTTTCGCGCGAGAGCGCGGCATCATCATCGCCGATACGAAGTTGGAATTCGGATGGATCGATGGAGACTTGGCGGTCATCGACGAACTTCTGACACCGGATAGTTCGCGCTTTTGGGATGCCGAGCGGTATGAGCCGGGGGGGCCGCAGCCGTCGTTCGACAAGCAATTCGTCCGCGACTGGCTTCTGGCGAGTGGCTGGGAGAAACGACCACCGGCTCCGGAGCTTCCACCCGAAATCGTCGAGAAGACGGCAGAGAAGTATCGAGAGGCGTATCACCGCCTAACTGGACGCCCGGTTCCGTTTCTCGAGCGATGAGGAGGCTGGGGTGAGCGATACTGCACGCTGGCGTGCCGAGGTGTACGTTTCCTTGCGGCCGGGGGTGAACGATCCGCAGGGGCTCGCCGTCCGTGACGGCTTGCGGCGGCTCGGCTACGACGAGGTGGAAGAGGTACGGGTCGGCCGCTTCGTGCAAGTGTGGCTCACTGCACCCGATGCCGAATCGGCTCACCGGCGGGTCGCGGCGATGTGCGAGCAACTCTTGGCGAATCCTGTGGTCGAGCAGTATCGGTTCACGATCGAGCCAGCTGAACGATGAGGGGGCCGGTGATGCGTTTCGGCATCATCACGTTTCCGGGCAGCAATGGGGATCACGATGCGCTGATGGCGGTTCGCCTCGGGCTGGGACAGCCAGCCGAGCTCGTGTGGCATACGGAAACGGATCTCTCCGCCTACGATTGTCTCATCATTCCCGGCGGGTTCTCTTACGGCGATTATCTCCGGCCCGGCGCGATCGCGCGTTTCGCTCCGGTGATGGAGGCAGTCGCCCGGGAAGCCGAAGCAGGGAAGCCGATCCTCGGAATCTGCAACGGATTTCAAATTCTGACAGAAGCACATCTCCTGCCCGGGGCTCTCCTGCGGAATGCCTCGCTGGAGTTCGTCTGCGATTGGGTCTTCGTGCGCGTCGAGCAGGTGCGAACGCCCTGGACCAATCGTCTGAAGCCAGGCCAGGTGCTGCGCTTGCCGATCGCGCACGGCGACGGGCGGTACTACGTCGATGAGCGGACGCTGCGCGATCTGGAGCGGAACGGGCAGATCGTCTTTCGCTACGTCGATGCGCAGGGACACGCGACGTCCGATGCGAATCCGAATGGCTCGGTCGCGAACATCGCTGGGGTCTGTAACGAGCGCGGTAATGTCGTGGGACTGATGCCGCATCCCGAGCGCGCCTACGACCGGTTGATCGGAGGCGACGACGGGTTGGCGATTCTCGCCTCCGTGCTCGCTGTTGGTTTGGAACTGGCGTTGGGGCGAAGCGTGTAGCGGCCCGGGTGCGAACGAAGGTCGGTGGGAGCGTATGCCAGTCACACCGGAACTCTTGCGCGAGGTTGCGCTGACGGAAGAGGAGTATGAACAGGCCGTTCGCTTGCTCGGGCGCGAACCGAACCTCGTCGAACTCGGGATGATCGGCGCGCTCTGGAGCGAGCACTGCGGTTACAAGCACTCGCGCCCGTTGCTGAAGCGGTTGCCGACGACCGGGCCGCACGTCGTGCAGGGACCAGGCGAGAATGCGGGAGCGGTCGAGCTCGGCGACGGCTTGGTCGTGGTCCTGAAGATCGAGTCGCATAACCACCCGAGCGCGGTCGAACCGTTCCAGGGAGCAGCAACTGGAGTCGGGGGGATCGTGCGGGACATCTTCACGATGGGGGCGCGACCGATCGCGCTGGCCGATTCGCTCCGTTTCGGTCCGCTCGAAGAACCGCGGCAACAATATCTCTTCCATGGTGTCGTCGGCGGGATCGGCTGGTACGGGAACTGCCTCGGCATACCCACGGTGGCGGGCGATGTCTTCGTCATGCCGGAGTATCGCCACAACCCACTGGTCAACGCGATGTGCGTCGGTATCGCCGAGCGCGACGTCCTGGTACGGGCTCGTGCGTCAGGGGTCGGGAATCTCGTGGTGCTGGTCGGAGCCGACACGGGCCGCGATGGCATCCATGGCGCGACCTTCGCGTCAGTCGAGGATCCGGAGCGGTCACATCGTGGCGTCGTGCAAGTGGGCAACCCGTTCCTCGAGAAGCTCCTGCTCGAAGCGTGCCTCGAGGTTCTGGCGACTGGCGCAGTGGTCGCCATGCAGGATCTCGGTGCTGCCGGCCTGACGAGTGCGAGTGCCGAAATCGCCGCGCGTGGGGGTACCGGTATCGAGCTGGATGTGGCAAGGGTTCCCCGACGCGAAACCGGCATGACACCCTACGAGGTGATGCTCTCGGAAAGCCAGGAGCGGATGCTCCTGGTCGTGCGTCCGGAAGGGCTGGATCGCGTTCTAGAGATTTTCCGTCGTTGGGAACTCCATGCGGTCGTGATCGGCCGGGTGACCGATGACGGTCTCCTGCGGGTCCTCGAGAACGGGAAACCAGTCGCCGAAGTTCCTGTCTCGCTGCTGACAGAGGCCTGTCCGACCTACCTGCGGGACGCGCACGAATCACCGGAGATCGTCGAGCGCCGGCGCTACGATCCGCGGACGGAGCCGGATCTCGCCCCGAACGCTGTGCTGCCGACGCTTCTGCGGTTGCTCCGTTCGCCGAATATCGCTTCGCGACGGCCGATCTATCGCACCTACGATCACACGATTCTGACGAATACGGTGTTGCCACCGGGTGCAGGGGATGCCGCCGTCTTGCGCATCAAGGGACATCGGTTCGGTCTCGCGCTCAAGACGGACTGCAATCCACGGTACTGTTTGCTCGATCCGCGACTCGGAGCGCAGCATGCGGTCGCCGAAGCCACGCGAAACGTCAGCTGTGTCGGGGCTGAGCCGCTGGCGATCACCGATTGCCTCAATTTCGGAAATCCAGAGCGGCCGGAGGTCTATTTCCAGCTGGTCGAGGCGATCGAGGGAATGGCCGAAGCGTGCCGCGCGCTCGGTGTTCCCGTGGTGAGCGGGAACGTGAGCCTGTACAACGAGACAGAAGGACGGTCGATACCGCCGACTCCAGTCGTCGGGGTCGTAGGACGGTTGCCTGATGTGCACCGTCATGCCGGGCTGGGTTTCGCAGGCCGGGGGACAGTTTTCCTGGTCGGCCCGGATACGGCGAGTTTGGGGGCCAGCGAGTACCTGGCGTACTGCCGGGGACGGGTGGCGGGAGCACCACCGCCGCTCGATCTCGATCTCGAGCGGCGTGTGCAGGCTCTGGTGCGTGAAGCGATCCAGCGGGGCATGGCACTCGCTGCTCACGACTGCAGCGAAGGGGGATTGCTGGTCGCGCTCGTCGAAAGCTGTGTCGTAGGCGGAATCGGCGGCACCTTCTCGGTGGAAGCGTTGTTGGCGCGGAGCGGGCGCCTGGACGAGGCGTTGTTCGGGGAGAGCGGCTCGCGCGTACTCGTCCAGGTGGCACCCGGAGGAGAAGGTGCGTTCTTGACGCTCGCTCACAATTACGGTGTGCCGGTGACCGAGCTCGGTCGGACCGAAGGCACGCGCTTCACGCTGGTCGAGATCTTCGAGTGCGATCTCAACGAGTTGCGTGCTGCGTGGGGTGCGGGAATTGGTGCGTAAGTAGTGACGTGTCCGTACGGTTCTCGTGGTAGACTGAAACGGGAACGACGTGACGTCAGCGAGGTGCTGCGTGGGAGCGATGGCGGGTCCACGCGAGGCCTGTGGGGTGTTCGGCGTCTACGCGCCGGGTGAGGATGTAGCACGCCTCACCTTTTTTGGTTTGTACGCATTGCAGCATCGCGGGCAGGAGAGCGCAGGGATCGCGACGAGCGATGGCGAGCGCATCTATCTGCACCGTCGCATGGGATTGGTCAGCTCGGCGTTCACGGAGCAGGATCTGCGCGATCTCCGCGGGCATATCGCGATCGGTCATACCCGCTACTCCACGACCGGGAGCAGCGTTCCCGTCAATGCTGGACCGTTCGTCGTCGGTCAGGCCGGCGAAGCGATTGCAGTGTCGCACAATGGGAACCTGGTAAACGACGAGGCATTACGGCGTGAGTTGCTCGAAGCCGGCATCGAGCTGGAGAGTACGACCGATACGGAAGCCCTCGCCTGGACCATTTACCGTCAGTCGGGCGAGAGCTGGGCCGAGCGTATTCGCCGCGCCATGGAGCGCTTGGTAGGCGCCTACAGCCTCGCTATTCTGACCACCAATGCGCTCATCGCAGTCCGTGATCCTTTGGGGATCCGGCCGCTCTGTCTCGGGCGGCTGGACACGGGCTGGGTGGTCGCTTCCGAGACCTGTGCGCTGGCGACGATCGGAGCCGAGTTCGTCCGCGAGATCGATCCCGGCGAGATCGTGGTGATCGACGAGAAGGGTGTGACGTCGTATCCGGCCCCCGAACTCGCGCCCGACCAGGCGATGTGCGTCTTCGAGTTCATCTACTTCGCTCGTCCCGACAGTGCGATCATGGGTCAGCGCCTCCACGTGGTACGGCAACGGATGGGTGCCGAGCTCTGGCGGGAGCACCCGGCTGAGGCCGATCTCGTCGTTCCGCTCCCGGATTCAGCGGTGCCGGCGGCGATCGGCTACTCGCTCGCTTCGGGTATTCCCTATGCGGAGGCGTTGATCAAGAACCGCTATATCGGACGAACGTTCATCCAGCCCGATCAGCGTTTGCGGGAGCAAGGTGTCAAGCTCAAGTTCAACGCGCTGCCGGAGGTGCTGGAGGGGAAACGGGTCGTGCTGGTCGACGATACGATCGTTCGGGGTACGACCAGCCGCCCGATCGTGGAACTCCTCAAGCAGAATGGCGCGCGCGAGGTCCATATGCGCGTGCACTCGCCTCCGATCCGCTGGCCGTGCCATTTGGGCGTGGACATGGCGACCCGCGAGGAGCTTATCGCCGCGCACCTTTCGGTCGAGGAGATCGGGAAGGCCATCGGGGCCGACTCGATCGGGTACCTCTCCCTGGAGGGGTTGTTCCGGGCGATCGGGTTGCCGGCGAACCGCTTCTGTGCCGCGTGTCTGACTGGTCGCTACCCGGTTCCGATTCCACCGGAGCATTTCCAGCAACGGCTCGGCCGGCGGAGCGAACTCGTGATGGCACGCTCCTGACCAGGAAACGATGGTTGCGGCGCTCTTGACCCGGTAGAGCAGGCGGCCTACACTCGCCGCAACGGGCTGGGTGAAGGGGGCGGAGCGTGTCGCCGAAGGTGACTCCCCTGTACGAACGGCACCGGGCGCTCGGGGCACGTTTCATCGAGTTCGCTGGCTGGACGATGCCGGTCCAGTACGAGGGCATCATCAGCGAGCATCTCGCGGTGCGGACGCGGGCTGGACTGTTCGACCTCGGTCACATGGGCCAAGTGATCGTACGGGGGAAGGATGCACTGCCGTTCCTCCAGTATTTGACGCCCAATGATGTGGCGGCGCTTTCACCGGGAAAGGCCCAGTATTCGATGTTTCTCTATTCCTCTGGTGGCGTCGTCGACGATATCATCGTCTATCGCGTACCGGACACTGCCGAGTACCTCGTGGTCGTCAATGCTGCCAATACCGAGAAGGATCTCGAGTGGTTGAACGACCACCGCTCGCAGCATCCCGAGTGGTCGGTCGAGATCGAGGACATGTCGGCGCGGACCGGCATGCTGGCACTCCAGGGGCCACTCGCGGAGCCGATTCTCCAGCATCTCACATCGTTCGACCTCGGCACCCTCCCCTCGTTCGGAATTGTTCGTACCGAGGTTGCAGGGATCGCCACGCTGGTGGCCCGAACGGGTTACACGGGCGAAGATGGGTTCGAATGCTATTGCCCGATCGAGCGTGTCGTGGACCTCTGGGATGCCATCCTGGAAGCAGGGCAGCCGCTTGGTTTGGTACCGGTGGGATTAGGGGCGCGTGACACCTTGCGGATCGAGGCAGGCCTTCCCCTCTATGGAAACGAGCTCTCGCCGGAGATCACGCCGCTGGAGGCTGGCCTGGGCTGGGTCATTGCCTGGCAGAAGGGGGCGTTCCTGGGTCGCGAGGCACTGGAACGGCAACGAGACCAGGGTCCGCCACGGCGGCTGGTCGGCTTCGAGCTCGTCGAACGTGGCGGTATACCGCGTCACGGGTACCCGGTGCAGTTCGAGAGCGACGTCGTGGGAACGGTGACTAGCGGGACAGTCTCACCGACGCTCGGGAAGACGATCGGCATGGCGCTCATCGCGCGCCACGCTGCTGCACCGGGAAGGCCGTTGGAGATTCTGATTCGGGATCGGCTGGTGAAGGCCGTGCAAGTAAAACTGCCGTTTTACCGGCGGAGTCGGAGCACGAGCCGATCGGTATGACGTACGTCAGAGGAACGCGAAGGAAGGGAGTGACGGTATGGCAGAGGTTCGCGACGGTTTGCGGTACACGCGCACGCACGAATGGGTGCGCATCGAGGGTGATGTCGCGGTGGTCGGGGTCACCGACTTTGCGCAGTCGGAGCTCGGCGACATCACCTATCTCGAGTTGCCGGAGCCTGGCACGACCGTCAAGCAGGGGGACTCAATGGGTGTCATCGAGTCGGTCAAGGCAGCATCCGATATCTACGCGCCGGTATCTGGTGAGGTCATCGAGGCGAACAAGGCGGTCGTGGATTCGCCCGAACTCGTGAACAAGAGCCCGTACGATGACGCGTGGCTCGTCAAGATCAAGCTCAGCGCGCCGGAGGAAGTGGACCGGCTGATGGATGCCGAAGCCTATCGGAAATTCCTCGCGGAGACCGCCGCGATGGCGTGAGTCGGGAAGGGGGCCGGGATGGTGTTCACACCGCATACGCCGGAAGACCGCACCCGAATGCTCGAGGCGATCGGGGTCGATGCGCTCGAGCACTTGTTCGATGCCATCCCGGCACGATATCGCTTCCCGGAATTGCGCTTACCACCGGCGCTTTCAGAGCCCGAGGTCTTTCGCGAGCTGGTTGCACGCGCCGGGCGGAATCGGGCGGCGATCGACACCCCCACCTTCCTCGGGGCTGGGTCGTACAACCACTACGTACCGGCGGTCGTCCAGCAGATCCTGTGGCGGGGCGAGTTTTACACAGCGTATACACCGTACCAGCCTGAGGTCTCGCAAGGGACGCTCCAGTCGATCTACGAGTTCCAGTCACTGATCTGTCTGCTGACCGGGATGGACGTGGCGAACGCGTCGATGTACGACGGTGCAACAGCCCTGGCAGAGGGCGCGCTCCTCTGTGTCTCGCCACCCCGCGGGCGGACGAAGATCGTGGTGACGGGAACGGTCCATCCCCACTATCGGAGCGTGCTGCGCACGTATACCCGTGGACTCCCAGTCGTCGTGGAGGAGTTGCCGACTCCAGCGAGCCTGCGCACGACCGTCGAGGACGTGGAGGGAGCACTCGACGATTCGACTGCGTGTCTGGTCGCTCAGTATCCGAACTTCTTCGGTCGGATCGAGGATCTGGCAGTATTGGCCGAGCGGGCGCATGCGGTAGGGGCACGGTTCGTCGTCTCGGTCTATCCGATCGCGCTCGGTTTGCTTCGACCGCCAGGCGAGCTCGGGGCCGATGTCGTGACCGGCGAGGGGCAGTGTCTCGGTATCCCGCAATCGTTCGGTGGGCCGGCGCTCGGGCTGCTGGCAGCGCGCATGGAATTGGTCCGTCACTTGCCCGGTCGTCTCATCGGTGCGACCGTTGACCGCGAGGGCAAGCGTGGGTTCGTGATGGTGCTGCAAACGCGCGAGCAGCACATCCGGCGCGAGAAGGCGACTTCGAATATCTGCACCAATCAGGGGCTGATGGCACTGGCTGCGACCGTGTATCTCTCGGCTCTCGGGAAAGCTGGCCTCCGCAAAATCGCTGAACTGTGCTACCACAAGGCGCACTATCTCGCCGACCGTTTGGCGAGCCTGCCGGGGTGGGAACTGGTCGGTGAGGGGCCGTTTTTCAACGAGTTCGCGGTTCGCTGCCCACAGGATCCACGCGCGATCAACGAGCGGCTACTCGAGCACGGTATCATCGGTGGTCTGCCTCTCGGGATGTTCGATCCCGAGCATGACGACCTCCTGTTGCTCTGTGCGACGGAACTGACGACGCGCGAGCAGATCGATCGACTGATCGACGTGCTCGCCGAGCACGCGGCGTGAGTCGGCAGTACGAGAAGCGATAGGGCACAATGGAACCCGGATGCGTTCGCCGCGCATCCGGGCTTTCGTGTTCGGGAGCGCACAGCTATGGCTTTGCCACAAGTCGCCATCGTCGGGCGTCCGAACGTCGGCAAATCGACGCTGTTCAATCGGTTGATTCGCCAGCGACGCGCCATCGTCGAGGAGGTTCCTGGCACGACTCGCGACCGCATTTACGGTGTCGTCGATTGGGACGGTATCCGCTTCGGGTTGTTCGATACGGGCGGCCTTTTGACGGAAGAAGAGATCGCACGGTCGTCGGAGCGTGAACTCGTCGAAGCGACCAAGGCGCAGGCTGAGCTGGCAATCGCCGAGGCGGACGTGATCGTTTTCGTCGTCGACGCGTCGGCTGGTCCGACGACGGGGGACTGGGAAGTCGCGGAGTTTCTCCGGCGGACGGAGAAACCGATGGTCCTCGTCGCGAACAAGGCGGAGTCGCGCGAACGTGAATTCAATGCGCTGCAGTTTTACGAACTCGGCTTGGGCGACCCGATACCGGTCTCGGCCTTGCATGGAAAAGGCATCGTTGACCTCCTCGAAGCGATCGTCGAACGGTTGCCAGCTCAGAAGGAAGAAGAGGCAGAAGTCGAGCACGAAAAACCGAAAATTGCCATTGTCGGGCGGCCGAATGTCGGTAAATCGGCGTTGCTGAATGCCATTTTGGGGCAGCCGCGCCAGATCGTCTCCCCCATACCGGGAACGACGCGTGATGCAGTGGATACCGAGCTCGTCTGGAAAGGGCAGCCGATCGTTCTCATCGACACGGCTGGTATCCGCCGTCCGGGCCGCGTCGAGCGTGGCATCGAGCGGTACAGCGTGTTGCGTGCCGAGCGGGCGATCGAACGGGCCGATGTGGCGATCGTGGTGATCGATGCCAGCGAACCGTTCACGCATCAAGATCAGGCAGTTGCGGGCAAAGTCATCGACGCGAAGAAGGGTGTCGTTCTGGCGATCAACAAGTGGGATTTGTTCGAACACATGGAAGGAGCCCGCGAAGCGTTCGAGGAAGACGCTCGGGAAACGTTCCATTTCATGCCATGGGCACCATTGGTGTTCCTTTCGGCGCTGACCGGGAAAAACGTTGAGCAGGTGGTCGATCTTGCTCTCGTGGTGGTCGCCGAACGATCTCGGCGGATCCCGACTGCGGAGCTGAACGATTTGCTGCGCGAGGCGGTCGCGCATCATCCACCACCGAGCAAGCCGGGTAAATGGGTGAAGTTCTACTATGTCACGCAGGCGGAAGTGAATCCGCCGACGTTCGTCTTCTTTTGCAACCGACCTGAGCTGATTCACTTTTCCTACAAGCGGTACCTGGAGAATCGCCTACGCGAGCGTTATGGCTTCCTCGGTACGCCGATCGAGCTCGTTTTCCGCGCACGGGAACGCTCTGCCCCCGCGTGGGAGCGGAGTCGGAAGACTGGCCAATAGACCGGGTTCAGGGAGGTGCGGCGAGAATGGACCAACGGTTGTGGGAGTGGGATCCAGAGGTTGCCGACGCGATCGCCTGTGAGGAACGACGGCAGGTCAACACGATCGAGCTGATTGCCTCGGAAAACTTCACGAGTCCAGCAGTGCTCGCTGCAGTGGGTTCGGTGCTGACGAATAAATACGCCGAGGGATACCCGGGACGTCGCTACTACGGTGGCTGTGAGTGTGTCGATCGTGTGGAAACACTCGCGATCGAGCGGGCGAAGAAGTTGTTCGGCGCAGATCATGTCAACGTGCAGCCGCATTCGGGAGCGCAGGCCAACATGGCTGCTCTGTACGCCGTCCTGCGACCGGGCGATCGCATTCTCGGCATGAGTCTGCAGCACGGTGGGCATTTGTCGCACGGTGCGAAGGTGAACGTGTCTGGGCAGTGGTTCGAGTCGTATTTTTACGGAGTTGATCCGGAAACGGAGCGCATCGACTACGATGCTGTTTTGGACATCGCGCAGACGGTGAAGCCGCGCCTCATCATCGCAGGAGCCAGCGCGTATCCACGGATCATCGATTTTGCGCGATTTCGTGAGATCGCCGACCGGGTCGGTGCAGTGCTGATGGCCGATATCGCGCACATCGCCGGCATGGTGGCGGTCGGACTGCATCCGACGCCAGTTGGAGCAGCACAAATCGTGACGACGACGACGCATAAGACGCTCCGTGGGCCGCGTGGCGGCATGATCTTGTGCGATGCGGACTATGCTGAGGCGATCGACAAGGCCGTGTTTCCTGGGACGCAAGGTGGGCCGCTCATGCATGTTATCGCCGGGAAGGCGGTCGCATTGGGCGAAGCGCTGCGTCCCACATTCCGCGCGTACATCGAGCGTGTGCTCGAAAACGCTCAGGTACTGGCGGAGACGTTGCAGGCCGAAGGTTTTCGTCTCGTGGCTGGCGGAACCGACAACCACTTGCTGCTGGTCGATCTCCGGCCTTTCGGTATCAGCGGAAAAAAGGCCGAACGTGCACTGGACGAAGTTGGGATCACCGTCAATAAGAACACGATACCGAACGATCCCAGGCCGCCGACGCTCGCGAGTGGTATCCGCATCGGCACGCCGGCGATGACGACTCGTGGCTTTGGCGCGGAGGAGATGCGCTTGACCGGTCGTTTGATCGCTCAAGTGCTCCGGGCGCCGGATGACGAAGCGGTCAAGACGCGCGTGCGTGCACAGGTTGCTGAACTGGTCTCGCACTTTCCCGTGCCGGGCGCTACGATAGATGTACTGAGCGGATGATGGTCAATCGCTTTCCACCGCGGGCACGCGGATCGAGCCGATGACAGTCGAGCGAGCACTCATCGCTCTCGTGACAGCAGCGGTTGCGGCGATGGTCTGTGCGTTCCTCATTCCGCGCGTGATCGTCGTTGCTCGCCGGTTCGATCTGCTGGCCTATCCGACGGAAGCACGCTGGGTTCACACCCGACCGATTCCGCGGATCGGGGGTCTAGCGATCTTCGTGGGCTTCCTGACCGGTCTGGCAGTGACGTTCGCGCTTCCGGTCGAACGGTTTCCGATCGAGGTCGAGCGCATCGTACTCCTCGTACTGGGTGCGACGCTGGTGATCGCGGCGCACCTCTACGACGATCTCGTGGGTCTGAGTCCGCTCGCGAAGCTGGCCTGGCAGTGTGCCGGTGCTGCGGTCGTGATTCTTCCACGCCTGCGTGGTCCGGACCACGGTCTCGTGATCGAGCAGTTCAATAGCCCGCTCGGCGGTATCGTCGTCCTACCGCTTGCTCTGGCGGTACCGTTCACGCTGTTCTGGATCGTCGGCATGATGAATACGGTCAACTTCCTGGACGGGCTCGATGGTCTCGCTGGATCAGTAACCCTGATCGCTGCACTCGTCATGTTCCTTCACACCTTTTTCCGACCTGCCGACAACCCGCAGTTCACCATCTCACTCCTGGCTGCTGCCCTGGCGGGGAGCGTACTCGGCTTTCTCTTTTTCAACTGGCATCCGGCGCGCATCATGATGGGTGACTCAGGAGCGATGTTCCTCGGGTACAGCCTGGCGGTGTTGAGCATCATCGGGGGAGCAAAAATCGCGACTGCTTTGCTGGTGCTCTGGGTGCCGATTCTCGATGTCGCCTGGCTGATCGTCTACCGGTTGTGGAATGGGCGCTCTCCGCTCGAGGCGGATCGTGGGCACCTCCACCATCGGTTGTTGGATCTCGGCTGGTCGCAGCGGCGTATCGCCGTCGCGTTCGTTTCTGTCTCGGCTGCGTTCGGTGCGCTCGCGCTGGCCATGCCAGGCCCACTGTACAAATTCGTGACGTTGGTCGTGGCTGGCATCGCAGGCCTCGTTGTCCTCTCGTGGTTGGCCCGACTTCGTCCCGTGCCGGGGGCGAGCGAGGCCCGGCGCGAAGACATCTCGTCAGCTTGAATCGGTGGAGAACCAGCACGCTGAGGTGCATCGATGCCGGTCTACGAATATCGTTGTTGTGCCTGCAAACGGCGCTTCACGAGGTTCTTTCGCTCGTTCGCCGTGGTGACAGAACCGGGCCCATGCCCGCACTGCGGTTCGATTGCCGTCGAGCGCCTGCTCTCGCGCGTCGTGGTGCGCCGTGGCGTGGCACGCGATGATGTCCCGACCTCTGACTGGGAAGCGGATGACGGCGACGCCGGTGCGACTGAGGAGTGGGGAGACGAATCTGAACTACCGGACCTTCCAGAGAGCGAAGATCCACGAGAGTTCGCCCGGTGGGCGCGCGAGCTGGCCGCACAAGCCGGAGAACCGCTCGATCCGGCCTTCGAACGCGCTCTGCAGGACTTGGAGCGAGGGGAAGACCCCGATCGGGTGCTGGAACGACTCGAAGAGGAATCGTCGGACACGGCTGGCGAGGGTGCGAGTGATGAGGCCGAGCAGCTCGACTAACGGCCGCGCCACACCTGCCAGGCGAGGACGAGCGATGCGAGCACGATGCTCGCAAGGCCGAGAGCGAGAAGCGGGCCACCCCAGCGGACGAGCCAGTCCGGGTGCCACACGTTGAGGAGCAAGCTGAAGCTGATCGCGGCTGCGGCGAGCAGGATCGCTATCACGAGGCGATTGACCATAGCGCTCAGCCGGTGGGTGACCTCCGGCAGTTCGGCGAGGTGCATCGTCACTTCGAGTTCTGCCTGCTCGAGCCGGCGGAGTAGCCGATCGATCCGGCGCGGCAGATCGGCAGCTTGCCGCGCACCATCCTCGAGCGAGCGCGCCAGAATGGGCAGCCAGGTGGTTGGCAGGTAGCGCTCGACGAGAAGACGGCGGACATACTCTTCGGCCAGAAGAAACGGTCGGAATCCTGGGTCGAGCCGTTGCCCCACGCCCTCGTGCATTGCGAGCGTTTTGACCAGCAGGCTCAGTTCCGGCGGGAGCGTGAGATGCCAACGGCGCACCAACCGGAAGAGATCGTCCGCGATTTCGCCGAACCGGTACTCTGCGAGGCTCAGGCCGTAATAGCGGTCGATGAGGTGTTGCAGCTCCCGGCGCAAAGCTGGACGATCCGTTTCGTGCCGGACGATACCGAGACGGCTCATGCTGTCGATGAGCGCGTCGAGATCGCCGCGAATGACAGCGAGGAGGGCGTCCAGGAGTTCGCGCCGCTGAGCGGGATCGAGTCGCCCGACCATGCCGAAGTCGTACACGACGAGACGGCCGTCCGGCAGAACAGCGAAATTTCCAGGATGTGGATCAGCGTGGAAGAACCCGTGCACAAGCACGCATTCCAGGACGAATCGTCCGGCACGAGCAGCGAGCGCTGCGCGATCGATGGCTGCCCGATCGAGTTCGTCGATCCGGTCGATCGGAATCCCGTCGATGCGGCGCATCGTCAGCACGGTTTCCGTCGTGCGGTGCCAGAAGACCCGTGGGATGACGATGTCCGGACGGTGTCGCAGCAGTTGTCGGAAACGATCGGCATTGCGTCCTTCCCGGCGGTAATCCAGTTCGCTACGGATGGTCCAGGCGAACTCTTCGACGAGGCCAACGAGGTCGTAGGAAGCGGCGAGCGCACTCCGGCGGTTGGCAATTTCTGCGACTTCGCGCAGAATCGCGAGGTCTTCCTCGATCGTTTCGGCGATGCCAGGCTTGCGAACCTTGACGATAACCGCGGTTCCGGTCGGCAGCGTCGCGGCGTGTACTTGACCGATCGAGGCGGAAGCCAGCGGAACAGGATCGAACCAGGTATAGAGTTCTTCGAGCGGACGGCCGAAGCTCCGCTCGATCTCCGCGATGATCGCCTCGGCCGGAACCGGCGGGACGCGATCACGAAGCAGGGCGAGTTGCTCGACATAGCTCGGTGGGATGAGATCGTCCCGCGTCGAGAGAATCTGGCCCAGTTTTACGAACGTCGGGCCGAGTTCCTCCAGTGCCATACGAAGCCGCATCGGGGCGGGGATCTGCGCAGCTGGTAGACGCTGCCGGGCACGAGGTTGGACGGGAATACCGAGGTGATCGAGAATGAATCCAAGTCCATGCCGGGAAAGAACGGTAGCGATTTCGGTGAGCCGGCGACGATGTGCGAGAATGCGACGTGGTCCTGTAAAACGTGGCACAAACACTGGGTGCGCACTCCTCGAGATGCGAGGCGCAAGGCTCGACGGTATGCTGTTTTCCGGCGAGTATAATCGCCTGTGCGGGTTGCGAGGCAGGAGGCGCGAGGTGGCTTACTCGATGCGTCGAGTCGAGCGTTGGGCACGGGATCCCGGCCTTACGTTGCGGATGGTACTCGTTCTCGCCGGTTTGTCGCTCCTGTACGTCGTCTTCGTGAGTACGTTGATCTGGAGCGGGCTGGACGCCGTCTCGGTTCTCGTCATTGCGGTGTTGCTCGCGCTGTTCCAAATCTTTCTCTCGGAACCACTAGCGTTAGCGAGCGTGGGAGCGCGCATTCTCAAACCCGGTGAGCTACCGCGTCTGCAGGAGATAGTCGAGCGAGTCGCGGCGCTCGCTGGAGTGCCGCGCGTGCGGGTGGGCATCATCGAAACAGCGCTGCCGAATGCGTTCGCGATGGGCAAGAGTGCCCGCTCGGCGACGGTCGTGGTGACACGCGGTCTCCTTGACCTTCTCGATGATGAGGAACTCGAAGCAGTCATTGCGCATGAGATCGCGCACATCCGGAACCGCGATGTATTGGTGATGACTATCGCGGGGTTCTTCGTCATCGTCGCTCAGCTCGTTTTTCGCTTCCTTCTGTGGGGTGGTGGAGGGCGATCGGATCGCGATCGCCGGGGCGGTATCGCGCTGGCGTTTCTCGTCTCGCTGGCAGTGTGGTTGATCGGCCAGCTGCTGTTACTTGCACTCTCACGGTACCGGGAGTACGTCGCTGATCGCGTGGCCGGCCTTTTGACCGGACGACCGATGGCGCTCGCCTCGGCACTCCTCAAGATCGACGGCCGGATCCAGCGGATTCCGCAGCGGGATTTGCGGGAAGTGCAAGAAATGGCAGCATTCTTCATTTTGCCGCCGATACGGCGAGCGAGTCTTGCCTCGCTCTTCTCCACGCATCCGCCCACTGAGGAGCGTGTTCGGCGGCTCGAGGCGCTCCAGCGGCAACTCGAGGGACTCACATGAAGCGATTGTTGGACATCTTGCTGGGACGCGCTGCACGGCCGGTTCCAGCGCGCCAGGAAGGGCTTATTGCGATCAGTACTGCTGCGATCACCATGGAAGCGCAACTCGGAATGAAGCCGCAGCCGATCGCAGGGCTCGTCTTCAAGCCGATGGAGTCGGTCTATTTCGAGCGGGCGAGCGAAGAACTCGACGGCCTTCTCCGGATCGCGGTTCGCGAGACGAACAGTCGCTATCGGCTATGGAGCGATGCGTATGGGTATCGGTGGATTCTGCTCGAGGATCCGGACTTCGAGGATCTGGTAGCGACACTGCAAGCGGCGAGTCAGATTCTCATCGAACACGGCTTCGGGAGTCAGCTCCTGGCTGCAGTCTTTCGCTTCACCGACCGGGACGGGAAACCGTTTTACTGGATCTACCAGTTCAAGCTGGGGAAGTTCACGCCGTTTGCGCCCCGGGGCGCTCGCCAACGCGACGAGACACAAGAACTGCGTCTCGTCGCGCTTCTCGAGCGAGAGCTTCCCGTGGAACGCCGACCGGAGCACTGGTACGCGCTGTGGGATCTCCCGCTCTGACTCAGCCTGGCAACAGCCCGTCGCCAGTGAACAAGTGCTGGGCTTCTTCCAACGTCGTGTCCGGCGGTGGAAGGATGATATCGGACTCGACGAACTCATCCGGCGAGACCGGTATGCCGTGCCGGCGCACAGTCTCCAGAAGTTCGTTCAAGAGCGTGCGGAACCGCGTCTCGTCTCTGGCAGCAACAGCTTCCACGATCGCGTTATCGAGCGTGTTCAGGTCGTCGTAGAGGCCGCTCTCGATCCGGTATTGACCTTCGGTCAGGATCCGGACGATCACGACTGGCCTCCTTCCGGAAGCTGCTTGGGCGTTTCACCTTGGCCGAGTTGTTGGCGCAGCGCCGCGAGTTCCGCTTCGACAGACTCACTGACACTGATGCGTGCCAACTCTCGCTCGACCGCGTCCTGTCGGGTACCAGTCAGGTCTTCGAGAACCCCGGAGGCAAGAAGTTCGTCGATGGCCGATGCCCTGGCTTGGAGTTGCTGTGTCTTCTCCTCGGCACGCTCGAGTGCGAGTCCCACATCGGCCATCTCTTCGGAGATGCCAGTCACGGCTTCGTTGATCCGTACCTGAGCTTCGGCCGCTGAGTACTGCGCCTTGATAACTTCCTTGCGTGTACGGAATGCCTCGACTTTTGCGCGGAGCCGCATTTCGGCTTGCTCGAGCTTGGCCTGCTCCTGCTCGAGCATGCGGATCTGCGCGTCGAGATCATTGACTTGTTGCTGGGCGATGGCTTTGCGTTCGAGTGCGAGGCGAGCGAGGTCTTCGCGCCCGACACTGAGCGCTTGCCGGGCTTGTTCGGTTAGGCGGTCGAGCGATTCCTGGAGCTTGGCTCGCTGGAGTTCCAGCCGGCGCTTCGAGGTGGTGACTTCGACGATACCGCGCCGGACTTCCTGGAGCAGCTGCAGCTGTCGCTCGTAGGCGTAATCCAGCGTCTCCCGTGGATCCTCAGCGCGGTCGAGCATACGGGAGAGCTTCACCTTGACGAAGGTCGTCATGCGTGAGATGAGGCCCATGGTGGTCTCCTCTCTGGCGGCGTAACCTCTGGCGTAGTATAAGGCACCGTGCCGGGTCGTGCGTAGGGGTCGATCGGAGGCGAGCGGAGGAGACGACCGATGGATTTCACAGGTTTACTGTTCTGGCTTTTTCTCGTTTTCTCGATGCTGTCGCCCGTTCTGCAACGCCGTCTGCTCGAGATGAACCGTCTGCGCCTGATCCATCAACTCGAACAGCGCCGGGGATCGCGGGTGATTACGCTGATTCACCGGCAGGAGGCGGTTTCGTTTTTGGGCATTCCCATAGCCCGCTATATCGATATCGACGATGCCGAAGCGGTCTTGCGGGCGATTCGGTTGACGCCGGAAGAGATGCCGATCGATTTCATCGTGCATACGCCAGGCGGACTGGTGCTGGCTGCCGAGCAGATCGCCTCGGCCCTCGTGCGGCACCGCGGCAAGGTCACGGTGTTCGTGCCTCACTACGCGATGTCGGGTGGAACACTCATCGCGCTGGCGGCCGATGAGATCGTGATGGACGAGAATGCGGTACTCGGCCCGGTCGATCCGCAGATCGGACAGTATCCAGCTGCGTCGGTATTGCGTGTCGTGCGGGAGAAGCCGATCGCTGAGGTGGACGATCAGACCCTTATCCTGGCGGACATCGGCGAAAAGGCCATGCGCCAAGTGAACGCTACGGTACACCAGATCCTCAGAGCGAACGGAATGGAAGAAGACAAGGCTCGAGCGATCGCCGATGCACTGACCTGCGGGCAGTGGACGCACGACTACCCGATCGACGTCGAGGAAGCGCGGCAGCTCGGGCTACCCGTCACGGTGGGGATTCCGGACGAAGTGTATCAGTTGATGGAACTGTATCCGCAAGCGATGCAGCGGCGGCCGTCCGTCCAGTACATCCCGGTGCCGTACGAGATACCGCGGCAGCGGGACGGAAGCCAGCGGCGCGGGTAGAAGGTCGAGTAGGGCATGTGCTCGTGCGTTCCCGATCTACCCGGGATGGGTGAATGCTGCTATACTATGGTGCTGGATACGGATCGGGGTGTGGCGCAGTTGGTAGCGCGCGGCGTTTGGGACGCTGAGGTCGGAGGTTCGAGTCCTCTCACCCCGACCGTGCGGGAGTAACTCAGTTGGTAGAGTGCCGGCCTTCCAAGCCGGTTGTCGCGGGTTCGAGTCCCGTCTCCCGCTCCGAAATCCGACCCCCTGACCGGAGGAAGAAGGGTCAGGGGGTCAGTTTATGATCAAGATCCATCTCCGTTCCGATGGTCGCTATGAAGTCCGGATCCGGGGCAAGTCTTTCTACTTCCGGAGCGAGGAAGCAGCAAAAAGCTTCCTGGCCCGGGGAGAAGGGGAAGTCGTCTCGGCTCTCCGCTCCTGGCTCGACCTCCGAGCCGATCTTTCCCCCGCGACCAGAGACGACTACTGAGCCAGCCTCCGGGCCTGGGAACCGTTCCTGGCCGGGAAGGGATTGGTGGATCTTATCCCGTCCTTCCTGACCGAGGTCCTCGCAGCTTGGGGGCGTGAGGGGGGCGGGGCAAGGAGGTAAACGGACGGTCTAGGATCACCGTCCGTGCACAGGATCGAATGCTCGATCCCGCTCGCGCGGAGAAGGCGGCATCATGTGGCCGGCTCCGCACCCAACGAGCCCGACTGCTGCGGTCGTCGGCGGGGCAGGTGCTCGCCGATACGGAGTGGGACAGCGAGGTTCGAGGCGAACGGCTCTCGCTTCGAAACGCGGGGAAGGTGCGCGTCGGACCCGCCGTCTGCTCGTGCGACCGAACGGAAGTACGCCGACAGCACGTTGGTACCATGACTCAGCTTCGGCGCGAGCGAGCAGCGCTGGTCGAGCGGTGTCGGTGCTTCGAGCCGCCCTGTGAGTGGGATCGCCGAATGAGTACGCGATCTACCTGCACATGGAACACTTTCTGCGAAACACCGTGAGCGCAGCCAGAAACGAACGGGCGATTGACCCGCCGGCTTCGGTCTCTCATACTGACCGATGGGAGCAGTGCGGAAGGAGCAGTTCAATGCGTGCGCGTGCGGCGGTTTTGACGGAAGTGAAAAAGCCACTGGAAATCTGGGACGTCGAGGTCGACCCACCTAAAGGCGGTGAAGTGCTGGTGCGCGTCGTGGCTGCCGGGGTTTGTCACAGTGACCTGCATTACATTCACGGGGATCTTGCCACAGTGCTACCAGCGGTGCCAGGGCACGAGGGAGCTGGCATCGTCGAGGCCGTAGGGCCCGGCGTGACCCGATTCCAGCCGGGCGACCACGTGCTGTTCGTCTTCCGTGCCTTCTGTGGCCAGTGTTTTTATTGTCTCAATGGCCGGCCGGCACTCTGCGATTTCAGTAACCCACTGCGACGAACCGGTCGGATGTTCGACGGAACGACGCGTTTTCATCGCGACGGCCAGGACGTCCACCACATTCTCGGCGTCTCGTGTTTCGCGGAATACACGGTGGTGCCGGAACAAGGGCTGCTCAAGCTTCCGGAGGACATTCCGCTCGATCGCGCAGCGCTCGTCGGTTGTGGCGTCACGACAGGGGTCGGTGCCGTGCTGTTCGCAGCCGGGGTGCGCCCAGGAGAGAGCGTTGCGGTGATCGGTTGCGGCGGCGTCGGGCTCAACGTGGTGCAGGGTGCCGCACTGGCCGGAGCGGGGCCGGTGATCGCGGTGGATGTGGTGCCGCAAAAGCTCCAGTGGGCGAAAGAACTCGGTGCAACGCATGTCGTCAACGCACGCGAACAGGATCCGGTCGAAGCGATTCGCTCGCTGACCGAGGGCCGTGGTGCGGACTACGCCTTCGAGGTGATCGGTCGGGTCGAGACAATCCAGCAAGCCTACGAGGCGACGCGGAAGGGTGGTACCACGGTTGTCGTGGGGCTGGCTCCGCAGGGAACGATCTTGCCACTCGATCCACTCGACCTCTTGCGTGCGGAGAAGACGATCAAAGGGACGGTCTACGGCACGGCGAATCTTCCGCGCGATATTCCCCGGCTGCTGGAGCTGTACCGGTTGGGTAGGTTGAAGCTGGACGAACTGATCTCTCGTCGTCTGCGCCTGGAGCAGATCAACGAGGGATTCGACGCAATGCTCAGCGGTAGCGTCGCGCGCAGTATCGTCGTATTCGACACGTGATCAGTCGTTGACGTCAGAGGGAACAAGGCGCGCGAACCGCCGTTTGCCGACCTGGAGAACGATCGGCTCGTCGAGTTCCACGACTTCCTCCGGGTCGTCGACACGGCGTCCATCGAGCCGCACGCCGCCCTGCGTGACTAGTCGGCGTGCCTCGTTGTTGGAGCGGGCGAAGCCGGCACGCACGATGAGTTCGATAATACGGCTCCGCTGCGGAACGGCAATTTCCGGCATTTGCTCGGGCAGTTCGCGCAAGCGGTGAACGCGGTGGAAGTGCTCGCGCGCACGCTCGGCAGCCTCGGGCGAGTGCAGGTCGCTCACGATGAGGACAGCTAACCGTTCTTTGACGTCGCGCGGGTTGATCGTGCCGTTGGCCATGCCAGCCAACTGAGCATCGATTTCCTCATTAGGAAGGTCGGTGAGGAGGCGCAGATAGTCACCCAGGACATGATCCGGTATCGACATGATCTTGCCGAACATTTCCTCGGGTGGTTCGTTCACCGCGATGTAGTTTCCGTAGCTCTTGCTCATCTTCAGCGTGCCGTCAGTCCCGACCAGCAGGGGGACGGTCAGCACATCTTGTGGCTCCAGACCGTATTCCCGCATGATGTCGCGCCCGACGAGAAGGTTGAATAGCTGGTCGGTGCCACCGATCTCGACGTCCGCCTGAATGGCCACCGAGTCGTAGGCCTGCAAGAGCGGATACAGGAGTTCGGTGATGCTGATCGGCGAACCCTGTTCGTAACGCTTGGCGAAATCCTCGCGAGTCAACAGTTTCGCGACCGTGTACTTACTGGTGAGACGAATGACGTCTTCGAGCGTGAAGGTGCCGAACCAGGTACTCTGCCAGACGATCTCAGCACGGCTGATGTCGACGACCTTGAAAAACTGGTCGAGGTAGGTCCTCGCGTTCGCCTCCACTTCTTCAGCGGTCAACATCGGGCGTTGTGCCGAGCGCCCTGATGGGTCACCGATGCGCGCTGTCCAGTCACCGATGATCACCACGACCTGATGTCCCAAAGCTTGAAATTCGCGCAGCTTGCGGAAACAAACGTAGTGGCCGAGGTGGATATCGGGACGAGTCGGATCTACTCCCAGCTTGACCCGGAGCGGGCGATCGCCGAGCAATCGTTCGCGCAGGCGCTCACGCACCACCACATCGACAGTGCCGCGCGTAAGGAGACGCTCGACCAGCGCTTCACGCTCGTTGGGGGTCGTCATCGGTCGTCGGTACTCCTTCCAGCGGACGGTGTAGCGCAGCGACGAGCGGTGGCGGCCAATTCGTAAGCTCAGTGGCCAAGCGCACTCGTCCTTGGCGCTCGTCTTCCTGCATTTGCCGGATCAACTGGTCCGGATCGTCGAAGGCACGATCCGGCCGCAAGCGCTCAATGAAGTAAACACTGAGTTCCTGACCCTGCAAAGCGGGTATCTGCTCGGCGAGAAGATAGACTTCCACCGCATACCCGGCACCCGGAAACGTGGGTCGGTTACCGAGATAGGCCAGTGCCGGATACCAGCCGCCGAGCGCGTACACGACGGAGGCGTAGATACCGTCTGCTGGTGTGAGCAGGCGGTCACGTATCGCGATGTTGGCAGTCGGAAATCCGAGAACCGTACCTCTTCCTGAACCTTTGATCACCGTTCCGACTACCAGGTGAGGCCGATCGAGCATTTCCCTGGCGGAACGGACATCGCCCTGCGCAATCGCTTCCCGGATACGCGTCGAGGAAATCGTGACTGCCTTGTCGGTAACGCGCTCGATGACCGTCACATGGAAGCCGTGCTGTGCGCCGAGGGTGCGCAGGACGTCAGGGTTGCCGCTCCGGTTGCGACCGAAGTGAAAATCGTCACCGACGATGATTTCGACGGGATGGACGAAGTCGACGAGAAGCTGTACGAACTCCTCCGGCGCGAGTTGCGCGAAAGCATGATCGAAGCGAACCAGCAGGATACGATCGATCCCGCACGCCAGGATGAGTCGCAAGCGATGTTCGGTCAAGGTGAGTCGACGGGGGGCGCGGTCGGGAGCGAGTACTTCGCTGGGTAGCGGATCGAACGTTACCGCGAGACTTCGGACACCGAGTTCGCGAGCGCGTGCCTGCACCCGCCCGAGTAACGAGCGGTGTCCGCGGTGAACACCGTCAAAATTGCCGATAGTCAAGACATGGCGATCCGGAGGTAGACGATCCCAGTCGGTGAAAACACGCATCGTCGGTCCGAACTCCTCCGTCAGCCTCGAGCGCGGTGGACGAGTTCGGGGTGCCAATGCTTGCGAAGTGCGTCGTACCGCGCGAGCCCGATCCAGTCGCCATCCGCTGCATAGGCTCGCGCGAGCGAACCCTCGGAGGCGGTGACACTGCACCGCACCGGAGCGCCATGATACCACGCAGTGAGCTGCGCATTCGGGAGCACTAAGGGTGGTAGCTCCTGTACCAGTGCATCGGGATGTTGCGCGAGGAGTGGCCAGGTCTCCGGCCCGAGAGTCCGCTCCAAGTCGGTGATCGTCCATGCCTGGTTGAGGTGAAACCGCCCGATGCGTGTGCGGACGAGGCCGTGCAGGTATCCCCCAGTCCCGAGCGCATCACCCAGATCACGAGCGAGTGCTCGAACGTAGAAACCCTTGCCGCAGTCGATCGCGACGACGAGATCGGGATAGTCGTAATGTAGGAGCTCGAGACGGTGCACGGTGACGGTTCTCGGCTCGAGTGCGACGCGGTCTCCGCGCCGGATGCGCCGATAGGCGGCTGTCCCAGCGACCTTGATCGCCGAGTAAGCAGGTGGCACTTGCTGAATGGTTCCGCGAAAGCGCTCGAGTACTTCTGCGATCGCAGCCCGTGATGGTGGGCTGACAACCGGCTGGGACTCACGTGGTTCGCCTTCGAGATCGTCAGTCGTAGTCGACACGCCCAATACGATATGCGCGATATAGCTCTTGTCGGCGTCGATCGCGTACTGGGCGAGTCGCGTGGCGACGCCGACAAGAATGAGCAGCAAGCCCTCGGCTGCAGGATCCAACGTGCCGCCATGCCCGACGGAGCGGAGACCGAGGCGCGACCGTACCCAGGCAACCACGTCGTGCGAAGTCCAGCCGCGTGGTTTGTCGACGAGCAGGATTCCGTGCATTCGACTATCCAGTATGCAGTTCGCTGCCGGTTCGCTCGGTAACCACGCTACGGACATAATCAAGGAACGCTCGCCGGGATGGTTCGCCGGGAGGAAGCCGGCAGCCTGCGGCACGTGGATGGCCGCCGCCGCCGAAGTGCTGGCAGATGGCAGCAACGTCCACCGAGGAATCGGCCGAGCGGACGCTCACGCGCCACCCTTCCGGCTGCTCGTAAAATAGGATAGCCACGATCGTCCCCTCGGCACCGCTGAGAAAATTCACGATGCCTTCTCCTTCAGCTGCAATCGCGCCGGTTGTCTCGAGCATGTCTCGCGTCACTTCCGTCCAGATGACCGGCGGCTCTACGCGAGCACGGCTGAGCGCCGCACCCCAGAGCAAGATGGTCGAGACGGGTTTCCGCCGAAACAGATTGGTGACGATCTCTTCCTGGCGGGCACCCTTCTTGAGTAGGAGTGCTGCGAGTTCGTGGGCTCCTGGACTCGTGCTCGACGTTTGAAAACTCAGCGTGTCGCCGTACAGTCCCGTCAAAAGGCAGGTCGCCATATCCGCTGTAAGGTCGATGCCGATCGCAAGGAACCATTGCGTCATAATCTCGGTTGTCGCGGCGGCTGAGGGGGCGATGAGGTTCGCCTGCCCGAACCAGGTATTCGTCACGTGGTGATCGATGTTCACGATCGGGATGGAACCTTCGAACCATCTTTGGCGTGCGTGGTAGAGCGGGCCCAGACGCGTCGGGTCAGCGCAATCGAGGAGCACGATCGTCTCGATGTCCTCCGGTAGATCGCGGGGGTCACTGAGCAACGTGCTTGCGCCGGGCAAGAAACGGAGGTTGCGAGGCACGGTGAAATCGCCCGTCGCACAGACGACGGCGGGAACGAGATCCATGACGGCAAGCCGGAGTGCCAGGACCGAGGCGACGGCGTCAGCGTCCGGATTCGCGTGCGTGGCGATCAAGAGTGAGCGTGCTGCGGTCACGAGTTGCCACGCTGCGTGACTGCTCGCGAGGATGCGATCGCTTCCGTCAGGTCTGATCACCATCGCCGTTCGATCCTGTCGAGCTGGTCTGCCGTTCGCGCTGGATCTGATACAACAGCCGTGCCACCTGCTCGGCATGCTCGAGCGAGCGATCGAGCTTGAAGTGCAGCTCCGGGATGTGGCGCGTGTGGAGATGCGGAGCGATGAGCCGCCGGATGAAGCCGGCGGCTCCTTGGAGCGCACGGAGCGCTTGCTCCTGCTCTTCGGGGCTACCGTACACGGAAACGTAGACGCGCGCATGCCGGAGATCAGGGCTCATTTCGACGCGCGTCACGCTGACGAAGCCAACGCGGGGGTCGCGCAGTTCCCGCTGGATGATCGCGCTGATTTCGTCGCGAAGAAACTCGGCCAGTCGGGCTTGCCGATAGCTTGGCATGGGGGCCTCCTTTCCGCGCGGCCCACCGCGCGGGCACTTCACGATTGCCCGCGCGGTACTTGCTCAAGGTGATAGAACTCGATCTGATCGCCGACGCGGACATCGTTGAATCCGTCGATGGTCAAGCCGCATTCGTACCCGGCGGCAACCTCGCGGACATCTTCCTTGAAGCGACGGAGCGAGGCTACCGCTCCATCGTAGATGACTTTCCCGTCGCGGATCACCCGCACTCGTGCATTGCGGAGAGCCTTGCCGGTGACGACGTAGAGACCCGCGGCGACAGTGCGGTTCGGCAGGCGGAACGTTTCGCGAACTTCGGCCACGCCGTCGATCACCTCGCGCGTCTCGGGTGCCAGCAGACCGGTGACAGCCGCTCGAACGTCTTCAAGAAGCTGGTAGATGATGTTGTAGTAGCGGACGTCAACGCCGGTTGCCTCTGCTGCTCGGCGGGCTGCGACATCAGGGCGGACATTGAACCCGATGACGATCGCACCGGTCGTCGCAGCCAACATGACGTCGGATTCGGAGATCGCGCCAGTCGCGGCGTGTAGGACAGAAATACCGACACCCTCCAGCTCATCGTTGAGCTTCGCGAGGGCGTTCTGGATAGCTTCCAAACTTCCCTGGACATCTGCCTTCAGAATCAGGCGCAACTCGCGCGTTTCCCCGGCCTGCACCCCCTTGTGGAACTCGTCGAGTTTCACAACGCGCGCTTCCGTGAGTGCCTCGGCGCGCCGCTTGGCGGCGCGCTGGGCGGCGATCTCCTTGGCGGTGCGCTCGTCTTCGACCACCTGGAGGTAGTCACCAGCCTCCGGGACCTCCTCCAGACCGAGGATCTCGACCGGCATGGAGGGTTCGGCGCGTCGCACCTTCCGCCCGCGATCGTCGAACATGGCTCGAACGCGGCCCCAGGTCGCCCCGGCGACGACGATGTCGTTCACCTTGAGCGTTCCAGTCTGGACGAGAACGGTCGCGACCGGTCCGCGCTTCTGGTCGACCTTCGCTTCGATAATGACGCCGATCGCCGGGCGATTCGGGTTGGCTTTCAAATCATGCAGGTCAGCGACGAGCAGGATCATCTCGAGGAGGTCTTCGATACCTAGTTTTTGCTTGGCGGACACCTCCACGACCGGCACGTCGCCGCCGTATTCTTCTGGGATGACGCCGATTTCGGCGAGCTGCTGCTTCACGCGGGCCGGATTGGCCGTGGGCAAATCGATCTTGTTGATGGCGACAATGATCGGGACGTTGGCCGCCCGGGCATGCGCCACCGCCTCGCGGGTCTGCGGCATCACCCCGTCATCGGCTGCCACGACGAGAACCGCGATGTCGGTCACCTGGGCGCCACGGGCGCGCATCGCCGTGAAGGCTTCGTGCCCAGGTGTATCGAGGAACGTGATCTTCCTTCCCTGCACCTCAACCTGATAGGCGCCGATGTGCTGAGTGATCCCACCGGCCTCGCCTTCGGCGACGTTCGTGTGACGGATCGCATCGAGGAGCTTCGTCTTGCCGTGGTCGACGTGACCCATGATCGTCACCACGGGCGGACGGGGAACCGCACCAGGTTCCTGTGCACTCGCGCGCACGATTTCCGCCAAACTCTTCTCTTGTGCGACTGCCTCAGGCGTGTGCTCGACCACTTCGATGCCGAAGTCCGCGGCGACGGCAGCGGCTGTTTCGAAATCGATCTGCTGATTGATACTGGCCATGACGCGTCGCCGCATGAGAGCCTTGATCAGCTCGACCGCACCGACGCCGATCGCCTCGGCGAGCTCACCGACGGTGATCACGCTCCCGATCTCGATCGGGCCACGCGGCGCGACGGCGGTAGTACCGCGGTTCATGGTCGCTGGCGAACGGTCCGTTCTGGGCTGTGCATGCTTCCTTGCTTTCGTGCTCATGGTTGGGCCTCCTTCTCTGCAGGGGTTTCGTCAGCGGGCGGCTCTTCGCGGCGGATGTGTCGATCAGCCCAGCGCAGGAGTTCCTCCCGAAACTCCGGTGGGACAGGAACGCGGAGCGCCCGCTCCAAGACGTCGGACTGCGCTGCACGTTCCCAGCAACTGAAGCGCCGGCAGAGATAGGCGCCGCGACCGCTCCGCTTGCCGGTCGGATCGATGGCGAGCGTCCCGTCCGGTGTGCGCACGATGCGCACGAATGTTCGCTTCAGGTCCCGCGCACGGCAGGCGACGCAGGTACGGACAGGGAGGTGCTTGAGGCGCGGACCACGGCGCTTGTTTCGGTCGGGACGCTCGCTCACCGTCGCGACCTCCTTACGGTCACGTTTCACCGGACATCGGCCGGTTCATCATCGGTCAATGGTAGCGCACGGCCGGTCTCGAAATCGTAACGGGCACGAAGTTCGCGATCGTAGTACACGTTCACGACACCGTTGACGATTTCGACATCGACGCTCTTCATGATCAGGTCGCTCGGCAGCGGACCGAACTCTCGCTCGCGGATGCTGAAGGTGCCGTCGGCTCGGACGAGCCGTGGCTGCCGACCCAATGCCATGAGATCGGGCGGCAGCTCGGGCAGGCTGGTGGCCGAACGCACCAGCAGCGCCTCCTCGCCCTCCAGCGAGGCCGGATCCTTGATGTCGATCCGCCAGCCGGTCAGCTTGTAGGCGAGCCGGGCGTTCTGGCCGTCCTTCCCGATCGCCTGTGACATCTGCTCGGGCGGCACGACAACGCGTGCTACCTTCTCGTCCTCGTTGAGGATGACCGTGATCGGCTTCGCCGGACTCAGGGCGTTGGCGATGAAGGTACGAATGTCCGACGACCACTCGATTACGTCGATCTTCTCACCCGAGAGCTCGGTCACAATACTCTGGATACGGACACCGCGAACGCCGACGCAGGCACCAACCGGATCGACCCTATCCTGGCGTGCGGCGACGGCGACCTTCGAGCGCTGACCCGGCTCGCGAGCGATAGCCATGACTTCGACCGCACCGCTCGCCACCTCCGGCACCTCGAGTTCGAGCAATCGCTTGATCAGGTTCGGGTGTGTGCGTGACACGAGCAGCTGCGGTCCCTTCGTGTCCTTGGTCACCTCGACCAGGTACACCTTGAGGCGCTGACCGGGGCGGTACCGTTCACCGGGAATCTGCTCGCGTGCCGGGAGGATCGCTTCGGCCTTGCCGAAGCTCAGGATGACCGCGCGTGGATCGACATGCTGCACGGTACCGGTCAACACCTCACCGACCCGGTCGATGAACTCGTTATAAATGGTCTCGCGCTCGAAGTCGCGGATCCGCTGCAGGATGACCTGCTTAGCCGTCTGTGCCGCAATACGACCGAAGTTCGTCGGCTGACGTTCGATGCGAACGATGTCACCGACGATCGCGCGCGGATCGATCTTCCTCGCCTCCTCGAGCGAAATTTCGCGCAGCGGATCCTGTACGGTCTCCACGACACGCTTGGGCGCGAAGATCCAAATCTTGCCAGTGTTGACGTCGATTTCGATCTCGACTTCCTCGTCCGAACCCGTTGCCTTCTTGTAGACAGTCCGCAGTGCCTGCTGCACTGACTCCATGACTGCCTCGCGCGGTATCCCGCGCTCAGCAGCGATCTGTGCGATAGCCGTGTAGAGATCGCTCTTCATCGTCGATCGCCCCCCTTCGTCCGCGCCGCTCGGTACCCGACTGGTGGGCTGCCAGCCAGGGCAAAAATTAAAGTGGGCCGTGCCCACTTTCCCGGGGCGCTTCGTTTACTGTTGAGAATATACCACGTCGGGGTGGGAACATGCAAGATCCTCGCGGCTCCGGCATGCCGTGATCCAGCGGCACGGTAGCGGGTGCTCGACTGATGAGCCAGCGGCGAGGGGTATGTCCGTTCGTACGCAGTTGATCGGCGCTCCGTCCGTTCGGCTGTTATACTGAGGCCGGGTTGCGGGGCGTGAAACGGGGGACGCATGAAGCTCCGGACTTGGTTGCGCCCGGGAATGCTGGTCAAGCGCTGGATCCTGTTACTGGCGCTCGGTGTCGTGACGACCAGTCTCGGGCTCGCTATGGGACTGGCCTGGCTTTATCGCAACTATGCCTTCCCCCAGGAAGTCTCGGGTTTTGTCCGGGCGGTGACGCTGCAATTCATTCCGCATCCGTATCGCGAGGCGCTGATGATCTCGGTGGGGAGCGTGCTGACTGTCGTCGGCTTCTGGCAACTCTCGCGCTCGCTCCTCGCTCCCTTTCTCGACCAGCGCGCCGACCGACGTGGATTAGCTGAGATTTTGCAGGCTCATCGCTTCGGTCCGCAGCCACCGGAGTTCCATATCGTCGCGATCGGCGGTGGAACTGGTCTCTCGACACTGTTGCGCGGTCTCAAGGCGCACAACGTCGCGCTCACAGCGATCGTGACGACGGGGGATGACGGTGGAAGTTCAGGGCGGCTCCGGCAGGATTTCAACGTGCCGCCACCGGGCGATATCCGCAACTGTCTTGTCGCACTCGCCGATGCTGAGCCGTTGATGAGCGAACTTTTTCAATATCGGTTTCCGGCGGTCGGTTCCGCTCTGGACGGACATAGTTTCGGGAATCTCTTCATCGTGGCGATGACGCAGATTACCGGAAGTTTCGAGCGCGCGGTGGTCGAATCCTCGCGGGTTCTCGCGGTGCGTGGGCGCGTCATGCCCTCGACGCTGGAAAACATCACGGTGTGCGCGGAGTTCGAGGACGGGCACATCGTACGGGGCGAGTCGACGATCACCCAGCAACGCGGTCGTATTCGACGGATCTTTCTGGATCCGGAGCATCCGGAGGCGTACGAGCCGGCGCTCCTGGCGATTTTTGTCGGCGGATGTTATCGTACTCGGCCCCGGCAGTTTGTTCACCTCGGTGATTCCGAACCTGCTCGTCGAAGGCATCGCCCACGCGATCCGGATGTCGCCGGCGCTCAAGCTCTACGTGTGTAACGTGACGACCCAGCGTGGTGAGACGGACGGTTTCGGCGTTGTGGAGCATCTCGAAGCGCTCGAGCGGCACGCAGGCGGGGAGTTCGTGGACTGTGTTTTGGCGAACGATAACCTGGAGCCGACACGAGCGCTGGAGGCGATCGGTGTTCGAGGAGTTACCTTAGAAGGGCTCGATCGGGTTCGCGAACGGGTACGGGTTGTCCTACGCGATCTCGTCAATCCCGAACAACCGTGGCGCCATGATCCAGCGAAGCTCGCGGAGGCGGTCCTGGATATCGCGCGGACGATGAAGCGGGATGCGCTCGCGGTGCAACGCAAGCCGAGCGATTGGCCCATGTCCGCGAGGAGCATGGTGCAGCAACCGCTCGGCGCGGGGCGAGGTGAATGAGAGTCGGTACGCTCCGGCATATGCGGAGGGAGGATAGTGCTGTGGCGGTTCGTGTGGGCATCAACGGATTCGGGCGAATCGGCCGGCAAGTACTGAAGGCGATTCTGGAGGGCTACGAAGACGAACTCGAGGTCGTCGCGGTGAACGACCTGACGACACCGGCGACATTAGCGCATCTATTCAAGTGGGATTCCACCTACGGGCCGTGGGACGGTGAGGTGGAGGCCAGCGAGAACTCGATCATCATCGATGGTCGTGAGATCCGGGTCTTTGCCGAGCGCGAACCGGGCAAGATCCCCTGGTGCGATCTCGAGGTGGAGCTGGTCATCGAGTCGACCGGACTGTTCACCGATGCTGCGAAGGCGCGAGCGCACCTCGACGCTGGTGCAAAGAAGGTCATCATCACCGCTCCAGCGAAAGGGGAAGACATCACCATCGTGCTCGGGGTCAATGAAGACCAGTACGATCCGGCTCGACACCACATCGTCTCGAATGCGTCCTGCACGACGAACTGTCTTGCACCGGTCGCGAAGGTTCTGCACGAGCGTTTCGGTATCGTGCGAGGCCTCATGACCACGGTGCATGCCTATACGAACGATCAGCAGCTGCTGGATGGTCCGCACCGCGACCTTCGGCGAGCGCGTGCGGCAGCGACCAACATCGTGCCGACGACGACGGGAGCTGCGCGAGCCGTCGCGCTGGTTCTCCCGGAGCTCAAGGGTAAGTTCGACGGGTTCGCGATGCGCGTTCCGGTACCGACGGTGTCGGTGATCGACTTCGTCGTGGAACTCTCGCGAGCGACCACTGCGGACGACATCAATGCAGCCTTCCGTGAGGCGGCAGAGGACGAGCTGAACGGCATCCTCGGTTACACGGACGAGCCTCTCGTTTCGAGCGATTTCCGCGGTGACTCCCGGTCGGCGATCGTCGACGGCTTGAGCACGATGGTTCTCGATGGGACGCTCGCCAAGGTGGTCGCCTGGTACGACAACGAGTGGGGCTATTCCTGCCGAGTGGCCGATCTGGCCTACTACATGATGGTAGGTTGCCTGCAGGAAGAATGACAGGCAGCACGGATCGCGAAAAGGGATCGGGACGGACACGATGGCGAAGCGGCTGCGGACTTTACGGGATCTCGATGTCCGCGAGCGTCGGGTTCTCGTACGTGTGGACTACAACGTGCCGCTGGAAGACGGTCGGGTTGTCGACGATACGCGGATCCGCGAAACACTGCAAACGATCCAGTGGTTGATCGAGCAGCGTGCACGGATCATCCTCTGTTCGCACCTCGGACGTCCAAAAGGACAGGTGCGGGAAGAGCTACGTCTCGCACCCGTCGCGCAGACGCTCAGCGGACTGCTAGGAAGGTCCATTCACTACGTGCGTGACATCGTGGGCCCGGAGGCCCAGGCGATGGCGCGGCGCCTGGAGCCAGGCGAGGTAGGGCTGCTCGAGAACCTGCGCTTCGATCCCCGCGAGGAAGCCAACGATCCGGTTTTTGCCCGTGCGCTGGCTGATCTGGCCGAGCGGTACGTGAACGATGCTTTCGGCGCAGCACACCGGGCGCACGCTTCGGTCGTTGGTGTGGCACAGCTGCTGCCGAGTGCGGCTGGGTTCCTGATGGAGCGGGAAGTGGCAGCGCTCGAGCGTGTCCTGCATAGCGCCGAGCGCCCATTTGTCCTCGTGCTCGGTGGCGCGAAAGTTTCCGACAAGATCGGCGTGATCGAGAACTTGTTACCTCGTGCCGATGCCTTGTTGCTCGGCGGTGGCATGGCGAACACGTTTTTGAAAGCCTGCGGGTACGAGCTCGGGCGTTCGCTCGTTGAAGCGGACAAGGTCGACGAAGCGCGGCGCCTGCTCGCGCTCGCTGAACAGCGGGGAGTTCGGGTCGAACTCCCCGTCGACGTCGTCATTGCACCGTCACTCGAACAACCGGCAGCGCGCCGGGTGGTTCAGGTCGGAGTTATTCCGGCTGATTGCGCGGTTTTCGATATCGGACCGGAAACGGTCCGCCGGTTCGGTGAGGTGATCGCTTCGGCGAAGCTGCTCGTGTGGAACGGCCCGATGGGGGTCTACGAGGTGCCGGAGTTCCGCGATGGAACCCGTGGTGTGGCCGAAGCGGTTGCGCGGTGTGCCGGCTTTACGCTTGTCGGTGGTGGGGATTCGGTGGCTGCGCTCCAGGAACTAGGAATGGCTGACCGGGTCAGCCACCTGTCGACGGGTGGGGGAGCGACACTCGAGTATCTCGAGGGGCGCGAGTTGCCCGGCGTTGCTGTGCTGATGGAGGACATGCCGTGACGAACCGGATGCGACGTCCGCTCGTCGCCGGCAACTGGAAGATGCACACCACATACGAGGAAGCGATACAGCTTGCTCAAGGGATCGCCAAAGGCTGCATTGGTCTGGCGGATGTCGAGGTCGCGCTCATTCCGCCATTCCCCTGGATCGTGGCGCTGGCAGATATGCTGCACGACAGCGCAATCGTGGTGGGGGCACAGACCTGCAGCATGTACGAGCGCGGTGCGTACACGGGCGAAGTGGCGGCATTCATGTTGGCACCGTTTTGCCGGTACGTGATTGTCGGCCATAGCGAGCGACGCAGCCTGTTCGGTGAAACCGATGAGGTCGTCGCAGCGAAACTCGCGCGTATTCTCGCACATGATATGACACCGATTCTCTGCGTGGGCGAGCGGCTGGAGGAACGAGAAGCTGGTGAGACGCTTGGCGTGATCGAGCGGCAGCTGCAGGCGATTGCCGCTTCGGTCGATCCGTCACGGGCCGAGCGGCTCGTTGTCGCATACGAGCCAGTGTGGGCCATCGGGACTGGCCGGCCGGCAACGGCTTCGGATGCCCAACACGTTGCACGTTTCATTCGCGAGTGGGTTGCGGAGCGGTACGGTGAACGAGCCGGACAGGGCGTACGCATTCTCTACGGGGGAAGCGTGACCGCTGAGAATGCCAGCGCCTTCTTTCTCGAGCGGGACATCGACGGGGCTCTGGTCGGTGGTGCGAGTTTGGACGCTGCACAGTTCTGTGGCATCGTCGAAGCGGCGCAGGCTGCTGCTCAGGCCAAGAAGGAGGTCTAAGCGAGCATGGAAACGGCGTTCTACCTGGCAATGATTCTGCTCTCCATCTTGCTCATTGTGGTGATCCTGCTCCAAGCGAAGGCGTCGGGTTTCAGCGGTGCCTTCGGTGGTGATACCTCGGCGATCTACCGCACACGACGGGGACTGGAGCGCACGCTATTTCAGCTCACGATCGGCGTCGCTGCGATTTTCGTCATCCTGTCCATCCTCGGACAGTGGCTTCTTTAGGGGCAAAGGTGCGCCGGTTGGTGCAGTCTCCGAGGGTATCGAGCAGGCGCGTGACGCGGCTGCGATCCGTTTCGCGATGGTGGTTCGTCTGGCTGGTGACCTCACTGATCGTTCTCGCTACGAGCGGGATGTTCGCGCTCGCCCATTTCCGGACCGGGGGCACTGCTACCGAAGGGCCAGTCGCTACTCCGAATGCCCGCGGAGTTGCGGTAGCAGACGTTTCGCCGACCACTGTGGCGATCGTCACCGGTGGAACCTTTCGAGCCGGGATCATCGGGAAAATCGAGACGCTGAACCCGCTACTCGCACGGACGACAGCAGAAGCGGCGGTCAGTCAACTCTTGTTCGAAAGCCTGGTTTGGGTCGATGGAAGTGGCCTTCCGCAACCCGAGCTGGCTGAACAATGGCAGGTGAGCGATGATGGCCTCACCTACACGATCCGACTCCGGCGCGGCGTCCTCTGGCATGATGGTCAACCGTTCACCGCTCGCGATGTGCTCTTCACGGTGCGGCTCATCCAGGATCCTGGTTTTCCTGGCGACGCGACGCTGGCGACGTTCTGGCGCAGTGTGGGGGTTGAAGTCATCGATGCTTATACCCTACGCTTTCGTCTGACTGAGCCGTATGCACCCTTCCTGACCCATCTGACCGTGCCGATACTGCCTGAGCACGCGCTGCAGGGAACGCTCGCTACTGATCTTCCCGAGAGCGCCTTTTCGAAGCGACCAGTGGGGACCGGACCGTTCATGATCGACGCTGTCGATCTGGAGAAAGGGTCGATCGAATTGGTGCGCTCGCCAAGTTTCGATCGACCAGCACCGCTGTTCGATCGGGTCGTGGTGCAGCTGTACGACTCAACGGAAGAGGCTCTAGCGGCGTTCCGTCGTGGTGAACTCGACGGACTCGATCTCGTGCCCTGGGCGGCTGCACGGGATCCGCGACTCGTCGGTGAGCGTGCACGCGTGTACGCACCGTTGCTGGCCGGATACACCGCGTTGTTCTTGAACAACCAAGCGCAGCTCTTCGCGGATGTACGAGTACGGCAGGCGATATCGGCCGCGGTCGACCGCGTGGCATTGGTTCGTGACGTACTCGGCGGGCAGGGCGAACCGGGCAATGGGCCAATTCCGCCGACGTCGTGGGCGTACCAGGAACAAACCTATCGATTCGATCCGGTGATGGCCCGGCAGCTGTTGCGTGATGCCGGGTGGGAAGACCAGAACGGGGACGGGATCCTCGAGCAAGGTGGACTGAACTTCCGCTTCACCCTGCTCGTCAATGTCGACGATCCGCTCCGCGTGGCGGTTGCACAGGCAGTCGCTCGCCAGCTCGCTGAGGTAGGGATCGCGGTTACCGTACAGCCGGTCGCTGCGCAGACGTTGCAGCGGCAGCTTCTCAATCGTGAGTACACAGCGGCCATCTTCGGTTGGATGTCCGGCACGGGTGATCCGGACGTTTTCGAGCTGTGGCATTCGTCCCAGGCGGATATCGGCACCAATGTGACCGGTTTCCGAAACCGTACAGTCGATGTTCTTCTCGACGAGGCGAGGCGGTCGAGGGATCAAGCGGAGCGCCGCTCGTTGTACGTGGAGTTTCAGCGACTGTTCGCTGAGTATGTACCGGCGGTGATCCTCTATTATCCGCGGTACTGCTTCCTCGTGACCGACCGCATCGGTGGGGTCGATGCGAACCCGCTCATCAAGCCGGAAGATCATTTTCGGCAGATCGTTCGGTGGTACCGAATTCGAGAGTAGCTGCGAGCCGTTGTGTTCTCGGGAGTTGCCGATCGTCGAGTTTTTCGTGACGCGTTTGTCACTACCGGTTGGAGTGTCTCGCCGTTGTCGGTATACGGCGCTTCGGCGCGGACTGGTTGACGAAGCAGCGAGTTCGCGTGGCTTGCCAGCGACAGGTTTTCGGTGCAGTGGACGACTGGCTAGCCTCCTTCAGAGTCGTCCCGAAAGATCGTCAGGAGGCTGTCAGGCTGCAACTTCGGTTCATCGAGCAGTTCGATGAACGTAATGCGCTGCCAGGGGAACAGGATAGTGGTGACGCCGTCGGCAAGCGTGGCGAGGCGTTTGCCGTCGCGCCGGCGAGGGTTCTTTAACACGACGTAGATGTCGCGCGGGTCAGGAAGCGTCGCGAGTTCGGCGACGAACGGGTCGTCGTTCAGCACGTGGACGATGACACGGATCACAATTCCTCTCCTTCCGCCAGGGTTCGATCGGTGAGGAGCGCATAGAAGCGCCCGTCGAGGGCTCCCAGATACAGGATGCTATCGACGACGATCGGAGTGCTGACTATACCAACGCCGAGTGCTTCGCGCTCGATGATTTCGCCGGTCAACGATAGCCACACGAGTTCGCCGTCTCCCGTTGCAATGAGCACCATATTCCCGAGTGGCACAGGCGTACTGGCGATTCGTTGACGGAGCTGCAGCTGCCACAGCCGCTCGCCGGTGTCCGGGTGACAGGCTACGACGGTACCGGCATTACCGGCGAACAGGACAAGACTGTTGACGACGACGGGCGAGGCGACGAACGCTTCGCCCAAAGCCTGTCGCCAGCGGCATGAACCGTCTGCGAGATCGAAACAGGCTACGGTGCCGGCGACCGTCGCCACGATGACTGTGCCGTCGAACGGGGCAGGACGTACCCAGATCGGCCCATCCAGGAGCTGTTGCCAGACTGGCTGACCGTCCTGCACTGTCCGCATCGTCACGCGTGCATCGTCGGCCGCCGAGATGATGCACTCACCGACCGGAAGCGAGGTGGCGCGCACCGGTGCACGCGCCTGGCGACGCCAGAGTGCTGTTCCGGTTGCGGCGTCGAGTGCGTAGAGAAAACCGTCGTCGCTCCCGACCACGACGACGTCATCGATCGCGACGGGAGAAGACCGCACCGGTCCCGCGGTTCGGTAGCGCCAGCGCAATGAACCGTCGACACTGTCGAAGCAGTACACGGCACCGTCGTCCGAGCCGCCGATAACCGAGTCACGATAGCGTATCGGCGTGGTGGCAATGCCTCGCCCGGTGCTACTCCGCCAGTGAATCTGACCAGTGGTTCGCTCGATAGCGTAGAAGCAGGTGTCGTACGAGCCGAAAACGATGAGATCGCCGATACAGAGCGGAGAACCCCTGATCTCGTCACCGGTTCGGACAGCCCAGAGGAGCTGGATTCGCTCAGTCGCAGTTGAGAGCGTCCGCTGAGATGGCGCTGCTTCGGACTGCGCGGTCGCAGACGAGTGGGGGGCGGGGGGATGCGATCGCAGTGCGCGCAGTGCTTTGGCCATCGCAGCAGCGTTCGGGAACCGATCGGCTGGGTCGTAGGCCAGGGCCCGGAGAACAATTTGCTCCAAACCCTCTGAGAGATGGGGGTTCACGGTTCGGGGCGGATGTTGGGTCAGCGAGAACGGTGGTTGCTGGCGAGGGTCGATTCCGGTTGCCAGGTGGTACAGGGTGGCACCCAGCGCGTACAGGTCGCCGCGTGGATCGGCGATACCGCGGTACTGTTCCGGTGGAGCGTAGCCTTCCGTCCCGATCGTCGTTCCGCGGGCCTGCGGTTGGAAGAGGCGCGCGATACCGAAGTCGATCAATGCGATACTTCCGTCCTGACGTAGCATGATATTGGACGGCTTGAGGTCACGGAACACGATTGGGTGTGGTCGCTGGGTATGCAGAAACTGCAGAACATCCAGGATTTGCAGAGCCCATTCAATCAGTTGTGGTTCCGGGATGGGCTTTCCGGTGCGTTCGAGGTATTGCTCGAGGTCTACGCCATCGATGAATTCCAGGACAAGACAGCAGCGGCCGCTCTCGACGAAAAAGTCATAGACGTCCGGGATCGCAGGGTGCCGCAGCGAAGCGAGGAGGCTCGCTTCTCGTTCAAAGGCTGCCTTCTGGAGTTCTGCGAGCGTCGGGTCATCGCTCGCGCGCATGATCTTCACTGCACACCGCCGCTCGACGTGAGGGAAATGTTCGTCTCGCGCCAGATAGACGGTGCTCATGCCGCCATGACCGAGGCGGCAAAGGATCCGATAGCGGCCAGCGAGTACAGTTTCTGGAGGCAAATGCATCTGTCCGCCCGTCGTTGCGCGGTCGTTTCTCTCTAGGGGATATAATCGGCGGCCGGGCGATCGCTGTGGAGTGGCAGGACGGGATCGAATGACGCATCTCGCTGGGGAGTCGGAACGGTGGGCAGGGGCAGAAGAGCGCGCGACGCGGCGGCGATCGCTCGCCTGGGACATCGCCGAAACGCTACTGATCGCGTTGGTCCTCTTCGTTGCGATCCGTGGAGTGATCCTGAACTATCGTGTCGACGGCTCGAGCATGGAGCCGACGCTCCACAATGGCGAGATGCTCATCGTGAATCGACGCGCCTACGCGAGTGTGCCGCTCGGGCGGTGGCTTTCCTGGGTTCCTGGTATAGCGGTTGATCCGAATTGGAAATGGTACCCGTTTGGGCAACCGCAGCGCGGGGACATCGTCGTGTTCCATCCACCGAACGGCGGCAGCGAGCCCTACGTGAAACGGATCATTGCACTGCCGGGGGAGCACGTCGAGATTCGGAACGGGTTCGTGTATATCAACGGGAAGCGTCTCATCGAGCCCTATCTTTCCGAACCGACCGTTTGGCGCGGCATGACACTCGATCACGAATACATCGTCGAGCCAGGTCACGTGTTCGTGATGGGCGACAATCGAAACAATTCGAGTGACTCCCGGGTATTCGGAGCGATTCCGATATCGTCAATAATCGGCAAGGCGTGGCTGACCTACTGGCCACCGGACGAGGCGAAGCTTTTGAGCACACCCGCGTATGCCTTGGAGTGAGTCGGATCGGGGTGTAGAATCGGAGTTGACGCATAGAGGACAAACGGGCGGTGAAGCCGGAGGACGCCCTGTACGAAAATCTGAGCGTGCCGGAGGAAGGTGCAGGGTATGATCGAGACGGTCGTCGATAGCATCCGTGTAAGCCTGGTCACGCAGCATCGGGTCGTTCTCCTCAAGGAGGTGCACGGGGATCGGCACCTACCGATCTGGATCGGTCCGTTCGAGGCCGAGGCGATTGCAATGGCACTTCAGGGCATGACGCCGGCTCGCCCGTTGCCGTACGATCTCTTGCGCACGGTCATCGACGAGTTGGGTGCGGAGATTCGGGAGGTGGCGGTGACCGATCTCTCCCAGGAGATCTTCTACGCTCGGATCGTGCTCACGGTGAACGGGCGGACGATCGAGATCGACAGTCGGCCGAGCGACGCGATCGCTCTGGCTGTGCGAGCGAAGGTGCCGATCTATGTCGATGAGTCAGTGATGGATCGAGCGGGTGTCCGCCTGGAGGCGGAGGAAGAGTCCGAGGGGGAGAGCGAAACCGAACCGCCGGAGATCGAGAGGGTGGAATCGGAAGAGCGAATCTCCGAGGCCGATCTCTCGGTTTTCCGGGAAGTCATCGAGTCGCTCGATTTGGATGACCTGGACAAGAAGTAGGCGTCCGATGGATTCGCGCTGGGAAAAGGTTCGTGCCATCGTTCTGAATATGGTCGAGCGCTGTGCGGTGTGTGGCCAGCGCTTCTCGGCCGAGGATTTGCAGGCGCTCGGGCGCTCGCGGTCGACGTGGGCGTTCCGGCTCACGTGTCAGTTCTGCGGTGCGTCCAGCCTGATCGCTGCTGTCATCGACGAAGAACAGCTGGCGGGTTCTCCTGTGCCGGAGGTACACGAGCCAGTCACACAGCGTGATGTCGAGGAGATCCGTGAATTCCTCGAGCATTTCGATGGAGACTTTCAGCGTCTCTTCGGATACCGCGGCGGCAATGCGCGGAGCTGGAGCGACTGAGGGCCTGTCGTTCAGGGTGGATTCACGCCGCGCCGTTTCCACTCGCGTTCGATTAGATCCTCTGGGAAGCGTACGAGTTCGTGTGCCATAGACGGACAGCGAACGTTGTGCTGGTCGATCTTCCGGTTGAGTTCGCGCGCCAATTCCCGATAACGCCAGGCGAGACGACGGAGAATAGCACGGTGAGCCGGATCGTTCGGATCCCCTGATTCGACTGCTTGCCAGTATTCCTCCCAGGCACGTCGAACGATCTGGCGTTCTTGGTAGATCTCTTTCCGGAGCTGGAGCCAATCGGGAAGCAGCCCGTGCTTCTTGAGCAAGCGGTGGGCGGCCCAGGCCTCACTCGGCAGGTCGTCATCGGGAGGAAGTGGCCGACCCTCACCGGGCAAGTTGCGGAACGCTCCGCGTTCCTGTGCGTCGCGGATCCGTTCTTCGACCAGCCGATCGAGCCAGAACATGCGAGACTCCCCGGCACGAGAGTATACCGCTTCGAGCGAGGTGGAGGCGGTATACTCGCCGACGGGGCTCGACTTCGGAAGGGTGCGTGGCATGGAGTCAAAGGTTGCACCGCGCCAGCCGCTCGATCTTTCACCCTTGCGGCGTATTCTGGAAGAACGGTACCGTCCGCAGGATTATCAGGAAGCGCAGGAACTGATCGTCGCAGCGTGCCAGGAAGCACAACGCTTGTTCGGCTGGGTACCGCCAGAGGCTGCGCAACTCATCGCTGACCATCTCGGAGTGACGATCAACCGAGTCTATGGACTCCTGACCTTCTATGCGGACTTTCGCACACAGCCACCAGGACGCCACTTATCTCTGGCTATGCTACGGTGCTGCCTGCTATGTTGCGGGTGCGCGACGATTGATCGACCTCTTGCGAGACGAATATGACATGGACGAAAAGGGTGATCTCCCTGACGGGACATTGAGCATCAACATCTTCAATGGGTGTTTGGGGGTGTGCGATCTGGCCCCGGTAGGACAGCTGGATCACCACGAGTACGTGGGACATCTGACTGTCGAAGAACTGCGCACGCTCATCGAGCGATTGCGCAGCGGTGAGGAAGCGGAGGAGACCCATGGCGGTTCTCACTGACCGACAGGCGTTCGAGGACTACGCTGCCGCTGCCCGGTCGAAGTGGGAAAAGCTCTGGAGTGGCGAACAGTGGGTGATCTCGGTCGGTGTCAGCGAGTGCAGCATTGCGAAAGGTGCGTTGGAGACGTATCGGCATCTTGAGCTGCTGCTCTCTGCGGGACGTATCCCTGGTGTGCTGAGACGCGTCGGGTGTGCCGGCTGGTGCTTCGCCGAACCCTTCGTCGAGGTCAAGATGCCCGACAGCCCGCCGATCGTCTACGGCTGGATCACTACCGAGCGAGTGCCGGAACTGATCGACGGCTTGCGACGCGGCGAGCTGCATCCGGATTGGGCACTCGGCGTGCGTTCCGCTGATCCCTGGCAGGGGATTCCGCCGCTCAGTGAACATCCATTCCTGCGCCATCAGCACCGTATCTTGTTCGAACATGCGGGGGTGATCGATCCGGAATCGATCGAGGACTATATCGCGGTCGGTGGCTATCGCGCCTTCCTCAAAGCGCTCTTCGAGATGACACCGGAAGAGGTGGTAGCTGAAGTCAAGGCTTCGAACCTCCGTGGTCGCGGCGGTGCTGGATTCCCAGCCGGCATCAAGTGGGAGAGCGGCCGACGGACGCCGGCCAAGCCGAAGTATGTCGTCGTCAACAGTCATGAGGGGGAACCGAACGTTTTCAAGGATCGCCGTCTGCTGGAGACTAATCCACATCTCGTGCTCGAGGGACTGCTCATCGGCTGTTTCGCACTAGAAACGCCTTACGGATACAACTACATCGGCGGCGAGCATGCGCTCGCCCTGCGCCGTTTTCAACGAGCGGTCGACCAGGCGTACGAGCTCGGCCTGCTCGGTGACAACATCCTCGGAAGCGGCTTCTCCTGCCACGTGCGAGTGCGAACCGGTGGAGGAGCCTACATCTGCGGCGAGGGCTCCGCTCTGATGTATGCGATCATGGGACAACGAGGGCAGCCGCGGACCAAGCCGCCGCGGTCCGTCGAGGAAGGATTGTGGCGTCGGCCGACGGTTCTCAATAACACCGAAACGTTCGCTTCAGTGCCAGCGATCATCCGCAATGGTGGAACCTGGTACGCCGGGCTCGGAACCAAAGAGAGTACCGGTACCAAGCTGATCACCATGCAGGGTCCTGTCCGATACCTCGGGGTCGCTGAGGTCGAGTTGGGTCTGCCAATGCGCCAGATCATTTTCGACGTCTTCGGTGGCATGCGGCCGGGCTATCGCTTCAAGGGCGTCCAAACGGGTGGTGTCTCGGCTGGCCCCTTACGGGAGGACGAGCTCGATGTTCCTGTCGACTTCGACTCACTGACTCCCTTGGGGGCGATGCTCGGCTCCGGCGGATTCGTCGTCTTCGACGATTCCGTATGTGCTGTCGATTTCGCCCGGTATCTAGTGGCGTTCAGTCGCTACGAATCGTGCGGTAAAGTGCACACCGTGCCGGCTCGGAACGCCGGCACTCGTCGAGATTTTGGATCGCATCCGGCACGGCTTCGGCCGCCCGGAGGATCTCGATGTCATCCAGTACGCGAGCAAGCACATCATCGAGCTGTCGCTCTGTGGACTCGGTCAAGTGGCGCCGATGCCTTTACTCGGCATGCTCGAACGTTTCCGCGACGAGTTCGTGGAACACATCACCGAGCGCCGCTGCCGGGCAGGCGTATGCCCGCTCGAGGCAGCGGTTGCCGTGCACTGAGCGAAGCGAGAGGGCCGGAGCCTCGATTTCCGCACCGCCCCTCGAGCAACCACAGTTTAGAGAAGTATCACCGGCTGTCCTCGACCGATCGCGAGCGCCCGGCGAACTGCTTCAGCGGCCACGGCCAGATCCTGTACGGCGTTGCCCACGGACTTGAACAGGGTGATCTGCTGCGGGGACGTTCGACCAGGTTTGGTTCCGGCGACGATCTCACCGAGTTCCGTTCGAATGTGCTCCTCACGAATAACGCCGGCCTGCAGCGGTTTGATGAGATCGCCCGCCTCAGCGAGGGCGGCCGGGACGGAATCGACGACGACATAGGCACGAGCAACGGTTTCCGGTGGAATTTCCTGCATCTCTGGAGTGAAAGCACCGATCGCGTTGATGTGTACACCGTCTGGCACGAGCGAGTCGGGAAAGAGCGGACTCCGCGCGGTCGTAGCGGTGCAGATCACGTCGACGTGTGGGAGCACGGCCTCGAGATGCTCGACGACCTCGACGCGAGCACGGAGATCCGGCACCAGCTCGCGCAGACGGTTGGCGAAGGACTCGCTTGCCTGGGGGTTCCGGTCAAAGACGTAGATGGTCTCGATCGGTCGGACGCAAAGGACAGCCCAGGCTTGTGTCGGGCCCTGGGCGCCGGCGCCGATGACCAAGAGCGTGCGGGCATCGGGACGGGCGAGAAGGTCGGTCGCCGCGCCCGATGCCGCGCCCGTACGAAGTGCGGTGAGGTAGGTACCGTCGAGTAGGGCATTCGGTTCACCAGTTTCGGGTGAGACGGTCAGAACGGCGGCATGGATCGTCGGTTTACCGTAGCGAGCTGGATTGTCGGGAAAGACCGAGACAACCTTCAAACCGAGGCCTTGGAGCGATGGTACGAAGGCTGGCATGAAGAGAGTCGTGCCGTGAGCATCGGGTATCTCGATCGGCGTGCGCAGGGGAGCGTGGGCCATGCCACCGGAGAGGTCACGGAAGGCTCGCTTGACGAGTTCGATCGCATCGCTCATAGGCACGAGCTCATAGACATCGCGTCGCGTCAAAACGAGCATCGTGGTTGTCCTTTCCCCGTGAAGCTCGGTTCGCCAGGCGCAGTGTAGCATGGTGCCGGCCGAATGTGTGCTGCGCTCTCCGTATCCTCCGAGGACGGCTCCGAGCAAAGAGTGTGTCTCCTGGAACTGTGGCGTTGCCCGGGACGTAAGGACCCCTTGACGATCGCGGGGATTGTATGGCACACTCCCAGTGCGACAAATGAAGAACGGTCCCCGATAGCTCAACGGTAGAGCAGGCGGCTGTTAACCGCAAGGTTGCAGG
>Ga0065723_100088_pt1 | contig 52629 bp, 44 predicted proteins | sample TheenrcuSG05Z960_FD_59110 | JGI IMG/M metagenome (GOLD analysis project Ga0065723, IMG submission 59110) | Thermophilic enrichment culture from UC Davis - Sample SG0.5Z960 | ecosystem: Engineered > Solid waste > Grass > Composting > Bioreactor | place: USA: University of California, Davis
TTACTCTTCGGTCAGGAGTGGTCGCCGCTGTTTACCCTGGCGGCTTTTCCGCGCACCGTAGCGACGACGACCGGGGCGCCGTTCCAGCCGTTTGCCCGCCAGCCGCAGATTCGCGCCACGCTGAAAGGCCAGGGCGTCCGTTTCATCGGAGCGCTGGCCTGGCAGCGCGACGCCTTTCAGGACATCAGCTTCAACGGTGTTTCGGGGATCAAGCAACAACAACTTTCGGCGCTTCCGGCGCTGCACACGCACCTGCAGCTCTTCAGTCAGGGCGGTAGCGTAGTAGGGGCCGGGGCCTACCTGAAGTCGCTGCGACCGGAGGCCACGGGCGACCGTTTCTTTGCCTGGGCCGTGCAGGGCTATTTCACGCTGGCCGGCAAGGGCGCCACGCTGCGGGGTAAGGTTACCTACGGTGGGGATCTGACCGATCACCTGATGACGGGCGGCTACGTCTACGCGCCCGGCGCCGATCGCCAGGGGGACTACTACGCCGGGGCCTTCAAACCGCTGCAACTGCTTTCCGGCTGGGTGGACATCGACGGCGCGGGGCGCGTGGCCCCCGGTCTGTTCGTGGGCTATCTGGTCAACCAGGGGGCCAGCGGCGATCTGGACGGGCCGGTCGTAGCCACGGCCGCCCGCGCGCCGAACATCAAGCAGCTCTGGCGGCTGGCGCCGCGCCTGAACCTGAACCACGGACCGGTCCGCTTCGCCTTCGAACTGGAAGTGACTTCGGCGGCCTATGCCAGCCGCTTCGACGAACGCTACAAGCCGATCGGCGACACGGAAGCGGCCACCAACGTCCGGGGGAATTTCACCGTGTTTCTGTTTTTCTAACAACCATCTGTGGAGGAAGCCATGGCGCAAATGGATCGCAAAACCTACTGGCGCGAGGTGCGAAAACGCACCTTCTGGCTGCTGGTTATCTGGTTTATCGTCGGATATGTGCTGAGCATCTTCCTCGTCGAGCCGCTCAACACGCTGAAGATCGCCGGCGTCCCGATGGGATTCTGGATGGCCCAGCAGGGCAGCATCATGATCTTCATCCTGCTGATTCTGGCTTACGCCATCATGATGGGTAAGCTGGACCGGGCGGCCGGTGTCGAGGAAGACGCCGGCACGACAGCACCCCCCTCGCAGGCGCACTGAGGAGGCTCCCGTTGAACCAATCTGGAGGCACGAGCCATGAGCATCATTGGTTGGACTTTCTTCTGGGTGGCGGTTACGTTTTCCGTCTACATCGGTATCGCCATCTGGAGTCGCGTGAAGGACACGGCCGGTTTCTACGTGGCCGGGCAGGGCATTCCGAGCGTCGCCAACGGCGCGGCCGTGGCCGCCGACTGGATGAGTGCGGCCAGCTTCATCTCGATGGCGGGGCTGATCTCTTTCATGGGCTATGACGGAGCCGTCTACCTGATGGGCTGGACGGGCGGCTACGTGCTGCTGGCCGTGCTGCTGGCACCGTTCCTGCGCAAGTTCGGGAAGTTCACGGTCCCCGACTTCGTGGGCGAACGCTACTACTCCAATACGGCCCGTGTGGTGGCGGCCATCGCGGCGCTGTTCGTCTCCTTTACCTACGTGGCCGGGCAGATGCGCGGCGTGGGCGTCGTTTTCAGCCGCTTCCTGCAGGTGGACATCGTCTGGGGCGTGATCATCGGCATGGCGATCGTCTCGCTTTACGCCGTGCTGGGTGGCATGAAGGGGATCACCTGGACGCAGGTGGCCCAGTACACCGTGCTGATCATCGCCTACCTGATCCCGGCCTTCGCCATTGCCTACACGCTGACGGGCATTCCGCTGCCGCAGCTGGCGCTGGGCAAGGTGCTGCCGCGGCTGGACCAGCTCCAGTACGAGCTGCTGGGCAACTTCTACAGCCAGCCCTTCAAGGGGAGCTGGGACATGCTGAACGTCTTCTGCGTGACGTTCGCTCTGATGGCCGGNACGGCCGGTCTGCCGCACGTGATCGTGCGCTTCTACACGGTGCGGCGGGTGGTGGATGCCCGCTGGTCGGCCTTCTGGGCGCTGTTCTTCATCGGATTGCTGTACCTGACAGCGCCGGCCGTGGCCATGTTCGCCCGCTACTACATCCTGAACGCGTTCAACGAGCTGGGGCCGACGGGTATGCTCGACCTGAGCTGGGTCCAGAACTGGGCACAGACCGGCCTGATTCGCACGGGTGAATGGAGCGAGGGCATGACGGCGGCCACACTGCTCAGCACGATCGACCGTGACATCATCGTGCTGGCCACGCCGGAGATCGCCAACCTGTCGGCCTGGGTGGTCGGGCTGGTAGCGGCCGGTGGTCTGGCCGCGGCGCTTTCGACGGCTTCGGGCCTGCTGCTGGTGATCGGCTCGGCCATGGCGCACGACATCTACGGCCAGATCATCAACCCGAGCGCCCCCGATCATGTGAAGCTGACGGTGGCCCGCGTGATGATCTTCATTGGCGTGATCATCGCCGGCTTGCTGGGCATCTTCCCGCCGGGCTTCGTGGCCGAGGTGGTGGCCTTTGCCTTCGGCCTGGCCTGCTCCAGCTTCTTCCCGGTCATCGTACTGGGCGTGTTCTGGAAACGGTGCACCAAGGAAGGGGCCATCGCCGGCATGCTGACTGGCCTGCTCTTTACGTTCACGCTGATCGTGCTGATGCGGGCCGACCGCGTGCTCGGCCTCGAGGAGCCGATCCTGAGCAGCTTCCTGGGCATCAACGCGCAGGGCGTGGGCACGATCGGTATGATCCTGAACTTCATCGTGACGATTCTGGTCTCGCTCCGCACGCCGCCGCCTCCGAAGGAAGTGCAGACGCTCGTGGAGCAGATCCGTTATCCGCGCGTGCTGCGCGCCGAAGAGCTGGAATCGGCCTGATCGGGACCCCCGGGGCGGCGGTGCCTTCGGGTGCCGCCGCCCTTTTTTATTTTGTGGGCAAAAAACGCAGAGCGGTTGCAACCATGGCGGGGATCAACCTGAAACGCCATCTGCTGATCGCCACCGGATTGCTGGTAGTGGCGATCGGGGTCGTCGTCCTGCGCTATCGGGACACCTTCGGCGTGATGCTGGACAATCTGCGGGCCATGCGAGAGGGCCGCGCGCTGGCCGAAACGTTGCGCAGTCCGCAGGACCTGCTTGCCTATCTGCTGGATCACCCGACGCAGGCTTCGCTGGTGGTCTTTGACCTCACGGCGCCGGACTCCGGGCTCTACTTCCAGCCGGAGGTGGCGCGGCCGGTGGCCGGACTCCCCCGACTGCTGCTGCTGGCCGGCTATGCCGAAGCAGTGGCGCAGGGCGAGCTGGACCCGGACGAACCGATCGCCCGCCAGACGCTCGACCGGTACGTGTTGCCATCGCTGGGCGCGCAGGTGCACACGCATGCCCTCTCGCTGCTGCCGGACACCGGCGATACACTCCCCCTGCGGCAGGTCGTGCAGCTCCTGCTGGAAGGCAACGATCCGGCCGCGCACGACTACCTGCTGCTGCGTCTGGGGCAGGCTTCGCTGGCCACGCTGCCGGAGCGACTCGGTGTGCCGACGCTGGAACCGCCGCGGCCGCTCCTGGGGCTTTTTCTGAGCTGGCATGCCATGCCGGCGCTGGAGGGTCGCCGTACCGAACCTTTTGCGCTGACGCAGGACGTCGTGCGCGATGCACGTCTGCATGGCGCGCTGGCAACCCATCTGGAGCAACAGGGCTCCGGCCTGAGTCTGTGGGACCAGCGCGATCGGGCGCAGGCTACCTACCCCCGTGGTACGGCGCAGGGTTATGCCGCATTGCTCCGGCGTATTGCGACCGACAGCTCGGCCTGGGGACGCACCATGCGTGGCTACCTGGAGCGTACGCTGCCCGACACGTTGCGGACCAGCCTGAAGGTGCTGGCCGTCGAAAGCGGGCTGTTTCCGGGGCTGGTCAGTGTGGCCGCCTATGCCCGGCGGCACGATCGGCCCGGGGTGCGTGTGGCGGTGCTGCTGATGGAAGCCGTACCCATGGCCGTGCTCTACCACCTGGCCCAGACGCGCCTCGAACAGGGACTGGTGCTGCAGCTGCTGGGCGACGACGCTTTCTTCGAACAGGCCCGTGGACGCCTGCACACGACAGCACCCCTTGCGCAGGCTACCGGGATGGGCAGGTAAATAGAAAGCGCTTTCCTAATATCAAAGCAAACGCCGCTTTTTTAGCTTTTCATTAGAAAAGCGCTTTTCGCAGCAGGGGTAGTTGTTTTTCAACAGTTGCCGGGCAACTTTTGCGTGCGTTTCCAATTCATGCGAAGGCGATCCCTGTTCACCAATCCCTGTTCGAGGCCCTATGATCGAGAAGAAAAAGACGAGCCGGGGTATCAGTGTTACCTTCAAGTTACCGGCCGACGTGGCGTATGAAAGCGTGTCCGTCGTGGGCGACTTCAACAACTGGGATCCGTCGGCCCATCCCATGCGCCTCTACAAAAACAAAGGCTACTGGAGCAAGTCGATCGTGCTCAAGCCCGGTACCTATCAGTTCCGCTACTTTGTCGATGGCGAGCGCTGGGTGAATGACGATCAGGCCGACGGTTACACCGCCAGCCCGTTCTTCAGCGAGAACTGCCTGCTGCACGTGGGATGATCACTGCCGGACCGGCGGCACTTCGTCGGTCAGCTTCTGAAAGAGGAAGAATTTGAGGTAATGCGTTTCGGGCATGGCTTCGAGGACGGGATGGTCAGGCGGCTGGGTGCCCCGGTAGAGCAGGCGCAGCCCACAGCCGGCACGGCGGGCGCTGTAGTGGATAATTTTCAGAAACTCGTCTTCGTCGAGCGCCTGCGAGCACGAAGCCGTGGCCAGCAGGCCGCCGGGTGGTAGCAGGCGCAGCGCGCTGATGTTGATGCGCTGGTAGGCCCGGCGTGCGTCGTCCAGGTGCCGCTTGCTTTTGGCGAAGGCGGGCGGATCGAGCACGATCAGGTCGTACGTGGCGCCCTGCGCGACAAGTTCGCCGAGGCGGTCGAGAGCGTTCGCCACGTCGAAGGTCAGGCGCGACAGGTCGAGGTCGTTCAGGCGGGCGTTTTCGCGGGCGCGTTGCATGGCTGGCTCGGAGATGTCGAGCAGGTGTACGTGGGCGGCACCGCGCGCTGCGGCCATCAGCCCGAAGCCGCCATCGGCCGAAAACACATCGAGCACGCGACGGTCGCGCGCCAGGCGGGCCACCACGGGCCGGTGCAGCCGCTGGTCCAGAAAGAAGCCCGTCTTGAGTCCTTCGAGCACGTCCACGCGAAAGCGCACGCCTTCTTCGACGATCTCCACCGGACCGTCGTAGCGGCCGCGCAGGATGCCCCGTTGCTGGGGAAGGCCGTCCTTTTCACGGAGGCTGTTGTCGTTGCGTTCGACGATCGCGCGGGGATGCAGCAGCTCCTCCAGCAGGTCGAGGATCAAATCCCGGCGCTGCTCCATCCCGTAGCAGAGACAGGTCCAGGTGAGCACTTCGCCGTAGCGGTCGATGATCGTGCCGGGCAGGCCGTCGCTTTCGCTGAAGACCAGGCGGTAGTGCGTGCTGTCGCCAAAGGCGGCCTTGCGGAGTGCCAGCGCCCGCTCCAGTCGACGGCGGAAGAATGCGGCGTCGATGGTGGCTTCCGGATCGGGCGTGAGAAAGCGCACGGCAATCTGGGAGCGCTCGTGATAGAAGCCGAGTCCATAGAGGGTACCGTCGGCCGCGGCGATCTCGACCACGTCGCCGGTCCGTGGACGCCCTTCCACGCGATGGATCTGGTTGGCGAACACCCACGGGTAGCCGCGACGCAGCAGTTTGTCTTTGCCGGGTTTGAGGACAACACGCATGGTCTGGTACGAGGCAGGTCAGGGGAACGGGCCGGGCGCCTGCCGGTTGGAGTCTCGTCCCTGTAAACCAGCCGGCCGGCGCCACGAGCGTTTGCTACGCGATCTTTCGTTGCGAGCCAGAATCAACGCGAAGCGATTGCGCATGTTCGTTTCGAGAAAAAAGGCGGTCCTCTGGTTGCTGATCGGATGGAGCGGTCTGGCCCTGCCGGTCGCCGGACAACGGGTGGCCAAGTACGGCGCCGACTTTCTGGCCGGCGGCGTGGGCGGTCGGGCGCTCGGCATGGGCGGGGCCTACGTGGCGCTGGCGGCCGACGTGGACGCCACCTACTGGAATCCGGCCGGTCTGAGCCTGCTGGCCTACCCGGAGCTCGCCTACATGCACGCCGAGCGCTTCGCCGGGATCGTTTCGTTCGACTACGCGGCGCTGGCCTGGCCGATCAGTGCCACCTCGACGCTGGGTCTTGCGTTTTTCCGGAGTGGCGTCAACGACATCAAGAACACGCTGAACGCCTGGGATCCGGTGCGCAACCGCCCGAAGCCGCACGCCGAGGAGTTCATCGAGACGTTCTCGGCGGCCGACTACGCGTTCTACTTCAGCTATGCCCGCCTGCTGGGCGAGAACCTGGCCGTGGGACTTTCGGCCAAGGTGGTGCGCCGGGCGATCGGGGACTTCGCCGAAGCCTGGGGCTACAGCGTGGACGCAAGCGCCCGTTATCGGCTGGGACGCTTCTGGCTGGGCGTGAACGTGCAGGACCTTTCGACGATGCTCCAGAGCTGGAGCATCAACCCGGATGCGTTCGCGCTGGAGACGATCAACCCGGAGACCGGTCGGCCCTACACCTTCGAGGAAGCCTTTGGACAGGAACTGCCGGAGGGGGGCACCTACCTGGTGCTGCCGGTGCTCCGGCTGGGCTCGGCCTACGAGCAGCCGCTGGGTATGCACCGGCTCGTGGTGGCCGCCGACGTGGACGTGGCCTTCGACGGCCAGCGCGCCTATGCGGTCAACGTGGGCGACGTCTCGCTGCACCCCCGGCTGGGGGCCGAGTTCTGGTACCGGGACGTGGTGGCACTGCGGGCGGGCGTCAACCGCCTGGCCTACTCCGACCGCTTCGGACTCGAACTGACGCCCACGGTGGGCGCGGGCGTGCGGCTCCGGCATCTGACCGTCGATTACAGCTTCGGCGATTTTGCCGGATTGGCCTCTGAGCTGGGCTTTGCCCACCGGCTGGCCGTGCGCTTCGTGCTGGCCCGGGAAAACTGGCACCGCCCGGACGTTTGATTCCCCGATAAAACTAACCTGAAACTAATCCCTGCCCATGATTCCACCGCTGTACTGGAACGACGAAGCCTTTCGCGTGGACCTGCTGGACCAGACGCTCCTGCCCGTCGAGGAGCGCTGGATCCCGATCGAAACGCCCGAGCAGATGGCCGAGGCCATCCGGAAGCTCCGGGTGCGTGGGGCCCCGGCCATCGGGATTGCGGCGGCCTACGGCGTGGTGCTGTCGCTCCGCGGGCCGGAAAGCGGTCCGGAAGACGTGCTACGGGCCATCGAGCTGCTGCGCGGGACGCGTCCTACGGCCGTGAACCTGTTCGGGGCGCTCCGACGCATGGAGGCCGTGCTGGAAGCCTACCGGCACGCCGACCGCAAAACGCTCCGGGCGCGGCTTCTGGCCGAAGCCCGGGCCATCGAGGAAGAAGACCGGGAGGCCGGCCGGCGTCTGGGTGCCTACGGACTGGAGCTGCTCAAAGACGGCATGCGCGTGCTCACGCACTGCCACACGGGCGGCGTGGCGACCTCGGGCTACGGTACGGCGCTGGCGCCGTTCATTCTGGGCAAGGAGCGGGGCGTCCGGCTGGAGGCCTGGGTGGACGAGACGCGTCCGCTCCTGCAGGGAAGCCGGATCACGGCCTGGGAGCTGCTCAAGGCGGGCGTCCCGGCCACACTGATCACCGACTCGATGGCCGCGCACGTGATGCAGCAGGGCTGGGTCGATGCCGTGATCGTCGGCGCCGATCGCATTGCAGCCAACGGCGACGTGGCCAACAAGATCGGCACCTACGGGCTGGCCGTGCTGGCCCGTGCGCACGGCATCCCGTTCTACGTGTCGGCACCCGTCTCCACGATCGACTTTGAAACACCTTCCGGCAAAGAAATTGTCATTGAAGAGCGGGATCCGCGCGAGATCACGCATGGGTTCGGGCGGCAGACGGCGCCCGAGGGCATCCGCGTTTACAACCCGGCGTTCGATGTGACCCCGGCCGAGCTGATTACGGCGATCATCACGGATCGAGGCATTCTTCGTCCACCGTATCCCGAAGCGCTGGCTGCTCTTCGGGAGCAACTGGAAGCGGAGACCACGCCGAGCGCAACCTGAGCGGCCATGAAACGCAACGACTGGATCGGACTGCTGACCAGCCTGGTCATCCACGCACTGGTGCTGCTGTTGCTGGCCTTCAAGCACGTGCAGCTGACGCAGGTGCCCCCGCTGGGCTTCATCGAAGTGGAGCTGGGCCCCTGGGCCGAAGGGCGTCCCGTGCAGCAGTCCGAGCAGCCGCGGCCGAACGAGGCGGCGCCGGAGCCGCAACCGGAAACCCCACAGGAAGAGACGGCGGCCCTGCCGGAAAAGACGCGTCCGGTGGAGCTGCCCGAGACGCCGCCGGTTCAGGAAGAGGAGCGGATCAACGAGCCCGAAGAAACGCGTGTGGCGCCGGAGCCGCAGAACAACCCGGCCGAGGTCAAAAAGCCCGAGCCTGACGAGGCCGCGCAGCCCGTTCGGCCGCAGGGTGGCGGACAGGCCGAGGGGACGGCCGGCGCGGCCACCGGAAATGAGGGAGAAGGCCAGGAGGATCAGCGCAGCGCACCCTATCTGATCGAAGGACTGGATCGCACACTCGTGCAGGCGCCCCTGCCCGTCTATGCCGAGAAGGTCAACGCCATCATCCGCGTGCGCATCGTGGTCGATCCGCAGGGGCGCGTGGTGCAGGCCATTCCGCTGCTCAAGGGCAATCCGGCGCTGGAGCGTGCCGTGCTGGAGGCACTGCGGCGCTGGCGCTTCAATCCGCTGCCGCCCGGCGTTCCGCCGGAAAACCAGACCGGCACCATCACTTTCCGCTTCCGGCTGGAGTGATCATGGCGCGTTGAGCAGCGCGGCCAATCGAAGTACGGGGACATGTCTGGGAGCCGCCGGGCAAATTCGGGCCGGAGGAGGCTGTCCGGTCGGCACTGTTGAAGGGTTTTGAGGTCCCGGTGCGTGACCTTTTTGCCGGGATAAATCCGAAAGCTCAATAGAACCAGGGGCTTTTCATGAGCAGGCGGGGGTGGGGGCGGCGGCGATCCAGCCGGTGCAGGCCCAGCTCGGCGGCGATGTGCAGCGTTTCGGCGTACTCGTCAGGGCTCAGGCGGCGGTTGAGTTCGGGGAAGGTCATGCTGTTGACGCGCCCGGCCGGATAGTACTGGTCCATCAGGTTGAGGTAGGTGTTGGGGCCGAGTTCGCGGGCGATCCATTCCAGAATGGCCCGCGTTTCGTCCAGGCGGCCGGGCATGACCAGGTGTCGGATGAGCAGGCCGCGGCGTGCCAGTCCTTCGTCGTCCAGTTCCAGATCGCCCACCTGCCGATGCATTTCCTTGATGGCAGCGCGGGCGTGTTCGGGGTAGTCGGCCGCCTTCATGTAGCGTCGACTGCGCTCCGCGCTCCAGAACTTGAAGTCCGGCATGTAGATGTCGACGATGCCTTCGAGCAACTGCAGGCTTTCGAGGCGGTCGTAGGCGCTGGTGTTGTAGACGATGGGCAGGCGCAGGCCGTGTTCGACGGCGATCGCCAGGGCCTCGACGATCTGAGGAACGACGTGCTCGGGCGTGACCAGGTTGATGTTGTGGCAGCCGAGCTCCTGTAGCTCCAGCATCATGGCCGCAATGGCCTCGGGCGGATGCCCCGGCGGCGCTTTGTGTGGCTTGATGGCCTGGCTGATGTCATAGTTCTGGCAGAAGACGCAGCGCAGGTTGCAATGGGCGAAAAAGATCGTGCCTGAGCCGTTCCAGCCCCGCAGACAGTCCTCTTCGCCGAAATGCGGAAAATAACTGCTCACGAGTGCATAGCGGCCCGTCTTGCAGGCGGCGTACCGGTCTTCCAGGCGGTTGACGCCGCAGTCGCGGGGACAGGCCCGGCAGTCGGCCAGCATAGCGCGGGCCTGTTCGACGCGGCGCTGCCATTCCTCACGGCTCAGTGCCAGGTAGGACGGCCAGGGACGCGACATGGTGCTGGATTTTTGCCGCGGCTTTTGTATATTGAAAACGGGAACGAACCTGAGACGAAACCGGAACGAAGCCTCTCGACGGCGCGCAGTTTGCTACCACCTCTTTTTGAATCAATGGTTTAAACCATAGCGCGTTCCCGTGTCGCGCCGCATCGAACTGATCGCCCTGCTGGCGATCGACGCCCTGATGTTCAGCCTGGCCTATGCGCTGCTGTATCTGGCCCGGTTCGAGTGGCAGTGGTTCGGGCAGCCGAAGCTGTACCCGATGATGTTCTGGCTGCCCATGCTGCTGATGACGGCCTACTGGGTGTTGCTGTTCGCCTTTTCGGGCATGTACCGGGAGCGGTACGCCGAAAGCCGTTTCGACGAGCTGGTTTCGCTGTTCAAGGTGGTCACGGTCGGCGTGCTGATCCTGGTGTTTGCCATTTTTATCGACACGCTGGAGCCCAGCTCGAGCCGGGAGGCCATCTTCTTCTACTGGGCCTCGGTCTACGGACTGGTTTCGGTGGGCCGGCTGGGCGTGCGCACCGTGCAGAAGGCATTGCTGGTGCGGGGTTATGGTGTGCACAAGGCGCTGATCGTGGGCTGGAGCGACAAAGTGGAGCAGCTCTATGACGAAGTGGCACGCTATCCGGAGGCGGGCCTGAAGATCGTGGGCGCCATTCGGCTGGCCCGGCCGGGCGAGCAGCCCCGCGTGTCCGAAAGCGAAGGGGATGGCGCCGCCGTCGCCGTGGCACAGGTCGGCACGTCGGCCTATACGATCGAAGCGTTGCCGCGGCTGATCGACGAACTCGGCGTGCAGGACGTGCTGATCGCACTGGACGGGCGCGACCACGACGCACTGCTCGAAGTGCTCCGTCTGTGCGACGGCAAGCCGGTCAAGCTCAAGCTGGTGCCCGACTTCTACACGCTCATCGGCGGCATGGCCCGCACCGAGCACATGTACGGGCTGCCGCTCATTGAAGTGCTGCCCGAGCCCATGCCGGCCTGGGAGCAGAGCATGAAGCGGGTTATGGACGTGACCGTTTCGCTGCTGGTGCTGGTGCTGGGCATGCCACTCTGGCTCGCCATCGGCCTGCTGATCCGGCTTACGTCGCCCGGCCCGGCCATCTACAAACAGCAGCGGGTGGGACAGCACGGCCGCATCTTTACGCTGTACAAATTCCGCACGATGTACGTCGATGCCGAGGCGCGTACCGGGCCCGTCTGGGCCACGAAAGACGATCCGCGTGTGACCCCTATCGGCCGCTGGCTTCGTCGCTGGCGCCTGGACGAAGTGCCGCAGTTCTGGAACGTGCTCAAAGGCGACATGAGCCTGGTGGGGCCGCGACCCGAACGGCCCTACTTTGTCGAAAGATTCTCCCGCGAAATCCCGCTCTACAACCGCCGCCATCGCGTCAAACCCGGCATTACCGGCTGGGCGCAGGTGCGCTGGAAATACGACAGCAGCCTCGACGACGTGCGCCAGAAGGTCAAGTTCGACCTGTTCTACATCGAGAACATGAGCCTGCGCATGGACCTGAAGATCATCTTCCGGACCATCTACACCATGCTGGCCGGCAAGGGTCAGTAACGGCCTGTTCCGTGTCGTTCACAGCGGCACATGTGCTCCTTCGACGCTGTCGTAAGCCGCGAATCCCGGCGTGGCCCTTCCATGTAGCGTCCTGCTGCATTTGCATGGATGGGATTCGTAGTTTGAAGCGGCATGGACCTGGAGCAACCATCGGTGACATGTATGGATGTTGCAGCGACGACGGATCTGAAGGCGCTCTACCGGGCGCTGTTGCTGCCCCGGGTGATCGAAGAACGTATGCTACGGCTGATTCGCCAGGGGCGCCTTTCCAAGTGGTTCAGCGGCTACGGGCAGGAAGCGATTGCCGTAGGATGCACCTGGGCGCTGGAAGAGCGCGACTACATCCTGCCCATGCATCGTAACCTGGGCGTGTGGACCACGCGAGGGGTGCCGCTGCGGCCGCTCTTCTGTCAGCTCATGGGACGCGCCGGCGGTTTCACGAAGGGACGGGATCGCACCTTCCACTTTGGTCTGCCCGAGCGTCGCATCATCGGCATGATCTCGCACATGGCCGCCATGCTGCCCGTGGCCTGCGGGCTGGGCCTGGCCGCCCGGCTCAAGCGTGAGGACTTTGTCGCGCTGGCGTTTTCGGGCGAAGGCGGCACGCGCGAGGGCGACTTTCACGAAGCGCTGAACCTGGCGGCCGTCTGGAAGCTGCCCGTGATCTTCGTGGTGGAAAACAACGGCTACGGGCTTTCGACACCGGCGCACGAGGCGATTCCCGTCGAGGATGTGGCCGACGCGGCCGTCGGCTACGGCATGCCGGGGGAGGTCGTGGACGGCAACGACGTGCTGGCCGTGATCGACGCGGTGCGGCGGGCGGCCGAACGGGCCCGGGCCGGCGAGGGACCCACGCTGCTGGAGATGAAGACCTTCCGCATGCGGGGCCACGAAGAAGCCTCGGGCACGAAGTACGTGCCGAAAAAACTGTTCGAATACTGGCGCAAACGCGACCCTGTCGATCGCTTCGAGGCCTACCTGGAGCGTGAGGGCGTACTTTCGGCAGCAGAAAGAAAGGCCATTCGGGCGGAGCTGGAGGCCGAGGTGCGGGAGGCGACCGAATACGCGCTGGCGCAGCCGGAGGTCGAGAGCACGCCCGAGGCCGAGCGGGCCGATCTGTTTGCGCCGCCCTTCCTCGCGCTGCGCGCGCCGAAGCCCACCCGGCGGGAGCTGCGCTTCGTGGACGCCATCTCCGAGGCGCTCCGGCTGGCCATGGAGCAGGACGAGCGCGTGCTGCTCATGGGCCAGGACATCGCCGAGTATGGCGGTGTGTTCAAGGTCACCGAGGGGTTCGTCAAACGCTTCGGCAAAGAGCGGGTGCGCAACACGCCCATCATCGAAAGCGGAGCGGTGGGCGCTGCGCTGGGTCTGGCCATCGAGGGCTTCAAGCCGGTGGTGGAGATTCAGTACGCAGACTTCATCTCCTGCGCCTTCAACCAGATCGTCAACAACCTGGCCACGACACACTACCGCTGGGGCCAGCCCGTCAACGTGACGATCCGGGCGCCGTTCGGGGGCGGACTGGGGGCCGGACCGTTCCATTCGCAGTCGAAAGAGGCCTGGTTCTGCCACGTGCCCGGGCTGAAGATCGTGGTGCCCGCCACGCCGGAAGACGCCAAAGGATTGCTGCTGACGACCATCGAAGAGCCCAATCCCGTACTTTTCTTCGAGCACAAACTGCTGTACCGATCCGTGCGGGGACCGGTCCCGGAAGACGTCTACCACGTGCCACTGGGAAAGGCACGCGTTGCCCGCGCGGGTACCGACGCGACGATCGTCACCTACGGCGTGGGCGTGCACTGGGCGCTGGAAGAGGCCGCCTGGTGGGCCGAGCGGGGCGTGTCGCTGGAGGTGATCGACCTGCGCACGCTGATTCCCTGGGATCGGGAAACCGTGCTGGCCTCGGTGCAGAAGACGAACCGGCTGCTCGTGCTGCACGAAGCCACGCGGACGGCCGGATTCGGGGCGGAGATCGCCGCCGAGATTGCCGAGGTGGGCTTCGAGTGGCTCGATGCGCCGGTTGTGCGTGTGGCGGCCGAGGATCTGCCCGTGCCGTTTGCGCGGACGCTCGAAGAACAGATCTTTTCGGCCCGCCCGCGCCTGCGTCCCGCCCTGGAGCGTTTGCTTCGTTTTTGAAGTTTTCGATTGCCTGCGGGGTGCGGGCCTGGTATTTTGCTGCCGTTCACCCGTAACCAGCGTAGAAAGTGATGAGCGAGAACGCCATGCCCGAAGTGGGGCAGGAGGCCCCGGACTTTGAAGGCGTCGATCAACACGGACGCACGATTCGCCTGCGCGACTTTCGAGGGCGGAAAGTGGCGCTCTACTTCTATCCGAAGGACGACACGCCGGGCTGCACAAAGCAGGCCTGCAGCCTGCGTGACGGGTATGCCCGGTTGCAGGAGGCCGGCGTCGTCGTGCTGGGCGTTTCGGCCGACGACGCGGACAGCCACCGGCGCTTTGCCGAGAAGTACGGCCTGCCGTTCCCGCTCGTGGCCGATCCCGAGGCGAAGATCTGCCGGGCCTATGGCGTCTGGGGCGAGCGCACGCTCTACGGCCGCAAGTTCATGGGGATTCGCCGCACGACGTTTTTGATCGACGAAGACGGTCGGATCCGCCAGATCATCCGCCGGCCGAAGGTCGAGCAGCACGCCGACGAGGTGCTGCAGGGGTTCGGTCTGGCATAGCGCACATCTGTTCATCTTTATTTCACAGGCAGAGGCCATTGATTTTTGTTCAAGATCGTTGTATTCTGTTGTTGAACCGGTTTATAAGGTTTTTGCGTGAAGGAAATCGGTGTGCTATCGGGTAGATCCGAATTGAATCCACTATCACCATAGCAATCAGGAGGAGCGATGCGACAGCCGCTACGATTCGGAATCCTGACGCTGGCCCTGTTGCTGGCCGGCGCTGCCCCGCTTTTTGCACAGGAAGCGATTCCGCTGGAAAATCCGAGTTTCGAGCAGGCGCCGGACGGCAGTACGCCCTGCGTTCGGGTGACCGACTGGGACCAGATTCCGGGGTGGAACATGGACGCGCCGGCGCAGGACTCGGGCGTCTCGGAAAATGGTAATGCCACGGACGGCACCTGTGCCGCCTGGCTGGCCAGTCAGGATCCGGCCATCTGGCAGCTTACGGATTACGTTCTTCAGGAAAACGACGTGATCACGATGTACGTCGATCTGCGCAATAGCTGGATGGCCTATCAGGTTCAGATCGCCATCATCTACGAGTTCGACGGAGCGCGCCGGATTGCGGCGGCCGACACGGTGGAAGTGGCCGATCTGATGACGGAGTTCTCAGTCAGCTTCACGGCGAGCGACGTGCCGGAGGCGATCGGCCGCCAGGTGGGCGTTTCGATCGATAACATTGGGGATGATGGTACCTACATCGAGATCGACAACGTGCGTCTGTTCCGTTCGACGGCCACCGCGCGGGAGGAAGGCGCACGCCTTCCCAAGGCGCTGACGCTGGCGCCTGCTTATCCGAACCCGTTCCGGGACTTTACGCGGATGCAGTACACGTTGCGACAGGCGGGGCCTGTCGAACTGGTGCTGTATGATCTGCTGGGGCGTCCGGTGCGGACGCTGGTCCGGTCGTTCCAGGCGGCCGGAACTTACGTGGTGCAATGGGACGGTCGGGATGAAAGCGGGCGGCTGCTCCCGGCCGGTGTGTACTTCGCCCGGCTGTCGGGGCCCGGCGCTTCCGTGCAGGCGCGTCCGATCGTGCTCCGGCGCTGAAGCAAAGCGAATGGAAAACGAGGCGTCCTGGATTGTGGCCATGCAGTGCGGGTGTCCGCGGGCCTTCAGTCTGCTGTACCGGGCCTATTACGAGCGGTTGCTCGGAGTGGCCGCGCGCCGGCTGGGCGAAGAGGCGGCGGCGCAGGATGTCGTGCAGGACGTGTTTCTGAAACTCTGGGAGCGGCGCGCCCACTGGAAGGTGTACGGGAACGTCGAGGCCTACCTGCACCAGGCCGTCTGCAACCGGGTGCGCGACTATCAGCGCCGGGCGCGGTTGCGGAAGGGGCTGGAAGTGCCGCTGGAACCCCGGCATGACGTGATGGGGCGAAGCAGTCCGGAAAGCCGGTTGCTCCTTCGGGAACGCTACCGGCTGCTCGAAGCCGAGCTGGCACGCATGCCCCGGCGCATGCGGACGGCTTTTGTGCTTTCGCGCTGGTACGGATACCGTCATCCGGAGATTGCCCGCCTGATGCACATCTCCCCGCGAACGGTCGAGGTGCATGTACGGCGGGCACTGCGACGTCTGCAACGGGCCTTGCAGGAAGATCATGAGGCGACCGGGGTGCACGCTCCGGTCGGCTAACGAACGTACGTCATCCATCTAAACAGAGGTAGGTCATGGGTCGTCAACGATTGATGGAACGTGTCCGGCAAGCGGCCGTCGTTGCACGGCCGGGCACGATTGTGCTGGTTTTGCTGGGACTGCTCTGGCTGGGGAATGTCGGGGATGTCTATGCCCAGGTGGTTGTGTCCGGCCGGGTAACCTCGGCCGAAGACGGCCAGCCGTTGCCCGGTGTCAACATCGTGGTGAAAGGCACAGCCATTGGCACGGCTACCGATCTGGACGGGCGCTATTCGTTGGCGGTGCCTTCGCCCAACGATACGCTGGTCTTCTCGTTTGTGGGCTTCGAGACCGTCAGCGTTCCGGTAGCCGGACGCTCGGTGATCGACGTGCAACTGCAACCGGCCGTGATCACCGGCGAAGAGGTGGTGGTGATCGGCTACGGAACGGTGCGGCAGCGGGAGGTCTCCGGGGCCGTCACCACGGTCAGCGCAGAGGAACTGAATCCGCTGGCCACGCTTTCGGTCAACCAGATGGTGCAGGGGAAGGTGCCGGGATTGAGCATGCAGGTGCGTACCACGCAGCCCGGCGGCGGCGTCTCGGTCAACGTGCGCGGCGCCATCTCGCCACGTGGCAACAACACGCCGCTCTACGTGATCGACGGTGTGCCCATCACCGAGTACCGCCAGTCGGATCCGGGGCTCTATGACCGGGACCTCGGGTTCTACGGGGGCGTGGATCGCGATCCGCTGGCATTTCTGAATCCCGCCGACATCGAATCGATTACCGTGCTGAAGGACGCTTCTGCGGCGGCCATCTACGGTTCGGCGGCCGCCAACGGTGTGGTGCTGATCACGACGAAATCCGGGCGGGCCGGCGCCGTGCGTGTCGATTATCGTGGCAGCTATTCGGCGCAGCTCATGCAGGACTACTTCCCGCTGCTGAAGGCCCGCCAGTTCATGGAGGAGCAGCGGCGGCTTTCGTACGACCGCTACCTTTTCGAAAACGGGTTGCCACCCTACGGCACGCGTGATCCGAACAGCGTGACGCCCTATACGCCGCTCTTTACCGACGCGGACATTCAGGCGGCCGGTAAAGGCACCGACTGGATCGACCTGATTTCCGAAAACGGGCGTATTATCGAACACAATATCGCTGTGCGTGGAGGCTCGCCCGGTACGCAATTCTACACGTCCTTCAACGTGCAGCTCAACGACGCCGTCCTGAAGAACTCCACACTCAACCGCTACAGTCTTCGGGTAAACGTCGACCAGACAATCTCTTCCCGCGTACGGCTCAAACTCCGCACGCAGGCCACGCGGCTGGAAGGCAACAACGCCTCGACGGGTGCTAATGCCGGAGGACCGGAGAAATTCAACATGATTCAGAACGCCATGACGTTCGCGCCCACGGTGCCCGTCTATGACGAGAATGGCAACTTTACGAAGTCCTACTATCGCATCCAGATGAACCCGGCCGCCTTTCTCATCATCGACGACGACAGCCGGGTAACCTCGCTGTTTGCTGCGCCCACGCTGGAGGTGGATCTGACCGACCAGTTGCAGCTTACCGTCGTCGGTCAGGTTCAGGAGGAGACCACGCTGCGTGGCTTCTATCTGCCGCGTCGGGCTGACCACGACGTGTTGCCCGAGGGCATGGCGCAGAAAAGCACGAACAGCGTTCAGAACTACAGCGCCGAGTCGTACCTGACCTACACGGGACGGCTGGGCCCGGGCGACCTGACGGCCGTCGCCGGCGCCGGCTACTACCGCGGCGGGACGGAAGGCAGCTTCATGCAGGGCGTGGGCTTTTTCACGGACGCCTTCAGCTACCACAACCTGGAGGTCAGCAGCGACCGACTGCGCAACATCGTAGACTCCTGGAAAAGCTCGCGCACGAAGCTCTCGCAGTTTGCCCGCGTGAACTATTCGCTCTATGACCGCTACGTACTGACGCTGGTAGCCCGTCGCGACGGCTCGAGCATTTTCTCCGAAAACCACAAGTGGGGCTTTTTCCCGGGTGTTTCGGCCGCCTGGCTGATTTCGGAAGAGCCCTTCATGCAGAACGTGAGCGGTCTGTCGCAGCTCAAGTTGCGCGTCAGCTACGGCGAAGCCGGCAACGAAAGCGTCCTCAGCGGCAACACGCTGCAGCTCTATAGCGCAGGCTATCCGTTCCTGATCGGCTCGACCGAATACAACGGCGTGGCCGTCTCGCAGGTGGCCAACCCGAATCTGAAGTGGGAGACGGTCCAGACCTTCAACGTCGGGCTGGACTTCGCCTTCTGGCAGTATCGGGTGCGGGGCTCGCTGGACTTCTTCGTGAAGACGGCACGGGACCTGCTGGATTTCAACCCATTGCCTGCGAACAATCCGGTGGGGCGCGTGGCCGACAATGTGGGCTCCACGCGCAGCCGGGGCTTCGAGCTGGCGCTGCACACCGACAACCTGACGGGCTCCCGCTTCCGCTGGAATACCGACCTGACGCTCTCCTACTACAAGAGCTACTGGGTGGAGCGAAACCCGCAGGTGCCGCTGCCACCTTACGTAGGTGAGCACGATCCACTGGACGTCATCTACGGCTGGGAGACGGCCGGCATCATCCGCAGCGAGGCCGATCGCCCCGACCACATGCCCAATGCCAACCTGGGCAACCTGATCTTCGTCGACCAGAACGGCGATGGGGTGCTGGATGCTCAGGACGTGGTCATTCTGGGGAACACCACGCCGCGCTGGCAGCTGGGCCTGAACAACACGATCTCGATCGGAAATTTCGACCTGAACGTGTTCGTCTACGGCTACCTGGGCTTCAAGCGGTACAACAACTTCGCGCCCAATGCCGATGCGATCTCGCAACTTACCACGCCGATGAACACAACGATCTACGCCCGGGAGATCTGGTCGACGGATCGGCCGGACGGCACGCGGCCGGGGGTGGCGGCCAATCCCTACGCGACGAACAACCCGACGGGCAATACGGATTTCGACCTGCACGATGCCAGTTTTCTCCGGCTGAAGAGCATTACGCTGGGCTACACGATCCCCCGGCGCTGGCTGGGCGGGGTGGCCTCGACCGTGCAGCGCGCCCGGCTGTTTGTGGATCTGCAGAATCTGGGCGTGCTGACCGACTATCCGGGGTTCGATCCGGAATACACCGAGCCCAATCCCTACCCCAAATACACCACCGTGACCGTCGGGGTGGAACTGGGATTCTGAAGGGACACGCTAACGCGAAAACAACGAGTTGATTGCCATGAAACGCTTTCGTCCATCGACCGCCTGGCTCGTGGCATGGATCGGAATGACCGGCGCCCTGCTGGTCGGCTGCTCCGATATGCTCGAGCCGGAAGTGTACAGCGAACTGACGCCGGAGACCTTCTTCTCGTCGGAAGCCGACTTCAACAGCGCAGTCGTCGCCCTCTACAACGCCTTTTCGACCGACTGGGGCACGACAGACCTCGGCGATGGCCAGTGGTATGCGGCGCTCTACAACCACGACCGCAAAACCTACTGGGCCCGTAGCGAAATCACCACCGACGAGTACGCCACCGGCTGGGACCAGACCTTCACCACGTTCTCCTGGGGACCGGCCACGTTCTCCGGCGAGGAGGCCTCCAACTACATGAAGATTCGCTATGTGGCCCGTGCTACGGACGTCATCGACAAGATCGAAAAATCCACGGCGCCCGTGCCGGAACACATCAAAGCCCGCTATATCGCCGAGGCGAAGGTGCTCCGGGCCTGGCTGATGTACATCCTGTACGACTTTTTCGGGCCGGTCAACGTCAAACTGGATCCCGCCACGCTCTACAGCACGGAAATCACGCCGCGTCCTTCCCGCGAAGAATACGTGGCGGCCATCGAGCGAGATCTGCAGGAGGCCATTCCGCACCTGCCGGACAAATACAACGACGATCCCGCCAACTGGGGACGGGTAAGCAAGGGCGTGGCCCGCATGCTGTTGCTTCGGCTTTACATGCACGAAAAACGCTGGGCCGAGGCGGAAAACGTGGCCCGCGAACTCATGAACATGGGCTATACGCTGATGCCCGAGTACACGCAGATCTGTGAGGAGCGGAATCCCGAACTGATCTATGCGGTGCCAGCCGACGCCTCGTCGCCGAACTGGTACTGGATGGAAATCCTCCCCAACGATTTCGCCTCGGCACAGGTCGGCGATCAGACGATCACCGGGCCGCAGGGGTGGGGTGGTTTCTGGATGCCCTGGGACTTCTATGATCAGTATGAAGCCGGTGATAAACGACTGTATACGATCCTCGACAGTTACACGAACGTGCGCGGGCAGCTCATCACGCGCCAGCGGATGCGCGGAGCGATTCCGCTCAAGTGCATCGGCGATCTGGGCACCTCGGCCGGAGCCGAGATCGACTGGCCGGTCTTCCGCTATGCCGAGGTGTTGCTGTCGCTGGCCGAGGCGATCAACGAGCAGCGCGGCCCCACGGCCGAGGCCCTTCAGTACGTGAACATGGTCCGGGAACGGGCCGGCGTGGCGCCCTGGACGCCCGATCAGTTTACCTCGAAAGAACAATTGCGCGACTCGCTGCTGGTCGAGCGCGGCCGTGAACTCTACAGCGAGGGAGTCCGTCGCCAGGACCTGATCCGCCACGGCAAGTTCATCGAGTATGCGCAGCGTCGCGGCATCAACGCGCAGCCGCACCACGTGCTCTTCCCGATCCCGCAGTTTGTGATCGACCAGAGCGGCGGCGTCATCGAACAGAACCCGGGTTACTGATGCAGCGGCCTCGTCGTACGTGGCTGGCGCTCGGGCTGGTGTCGGTGCTGCTTGTGGGGCACGGCACCGCCCGGGCGCAGGCCTTTTATTTCGGACACGACCTCTCCTACGCGAACCAGATGGAGGATTGCGGGGCCACGTTCAAAGAAGGGGGCGTCGAAAAAGACATCTATCGGATTTTCGCCGATCACGGCACGAACCTGGTCCGGCTCCGCCTCTGGGTCGACCCCACCTGGCAGCGGCAGTTGCAGCAGCCGCCGGGCGTCAAGCCGCAGTACAGCGATCTGGCCGACGTGCGGGAGGCCATCGCCCGCGCGAAAGCGGCAGGTATGCAGGTGCTACTGGACTTTCACTACTCCGACTTCTGGGCCGATCCCGGCCGACAGGTCATTCCAGCCCGCTGGCGCTCGGTAGCCCATAACCTGGAGGCGCTGAAAGACTCGGTCTATGCCTACACCTACGCGGTGCTGACCACGCTGGACCGGGAAGGACTCATGCCCGAGATCGTCCAGGTCGGCAACGAAAACAACAGCGGAATCCTGATTCACGCCGACATGGACGAAAATTACAACGGGATTAATCCCGTTGACTGGCGCTGGTCGCGCCACGCGCAGCTTTTCAATGCGGCCATTCGGGCCGTGCGCGATGCCGGGGCCGCGGGCTCGGTGATGCCAAAGATCGCACTCCACTACGCCGGCCTGAACGGCAGCGTGCAGCACTTCCAGCGGCTGATCAGTCTGGGCGTGACCGACTTCGACATCATGGGGCTTTCGTACTACTACGCCTTCCACGGCGGGAGCATTGCCGAGCTGGGCGCTACGATTCGGGAGCTGGTCGACCGCTTCCCGGATTACCAGATCATGGTGCTGGAGACTGCCTACCCCTGGACCTCGCGCAACTATGACGCACTGGGCAATCTGCTCAACACGCCGGATCCCGACTACTATCCGTTTTCGCCCGAGATGCAGCGCACCTATATGGTGGACCTGACGCGCACGGTCATTCAGGCAGGCGGGAGGGGAGTGGTGTTCTGGGAACCGGACTGGGTCTCGACGCCGTGCCGCACGCCCTGGGGGCAGGGCTCTTCCTTCGAGCACGTGGCCTTCTTCGAGCCGGGCACCTACAACCTGATCGCCAACGGTGGGATCGGCTGGACGCACCGCGAGTGGTACGCCGATCTGCTGACCACCGGCGAGGCCATCACGCCCGAGACGCCGGTGCTGCTGGAAGCCGTCTATCCCGTGCCCTTTCGAAATCGCCTCACCGTAACGTATCGGCTGGTCCGACCGCAGCAGGTTACCGTACAGGTGCTCGATATACTGGGACGCATTGTAGCCACGTTGAGCACGGGGCGGCAACCGGCCGGCCTGCACCGTCTCCTCTGGCAACCCGCAGCGCTCCCGACCGGACGCTACCTGCTCCGCGTGCAGACGTCGGACCGTACGGAAAGCCGCTGGCTGTTTTACATCCCCGAATAGCCGCACCTTCCGGACGTGCACACGCGGTCCCTCCCCGTCGGTCGACGAGGAGGGACCGCGCGTTTTTGCTTCAGAAAGCCACGTAAGTTCGAAAGACCGGCACGATCCGAATGGTCCGGATCTGCAACGTCTGTTCGGGATCGCGCAGGTTGTCCGGGATGGCCTCGGGCGGTAGATCGTCCAGGAAGGGCGCGTCGGGGTACAGCGGTCGGAAGTAACAGTACATTTCGTGGCGGGCAAGCCGGCTCCAGAATCGCTTCAGCCCGATACGCCAGGGCCGGCCGTAGTAGAAGTGGTCGTCCACGAGCTGGCCGTCGATGAAGGCCATGCCCGTGTCGCCTACGTAGTCGATGTCGACGAACACTTCGTGCAGCGGCTCCGGCAGGCGCTCCTGTCCGACGCGCAGCACAAGGCGATCGCGACGCACGCGCTCCACCTGCACCTCGGGGCGCACGGCCGGCACCGTGACCCGGTAGGCCGAAAGGGCCGGATGGGGCGGCGCCGTCGCCGACACGGTACCCGGTCGCACCCGGGGCGGCCGCAGCCGCTTCGGGTACAGCGCCAGCGTGACGGCCGACGTGTCCTCAAGTTGCAGCTCGTGCAGCGTGTCGTGCTCCAGCAGGGTGGCTTCCGAAAAGGCCAGGTACGAGCCGTCGTCCAGCCTGAGCCGCCAGGCGCTGAGCGCCATCTGTTTCGGAAACAGCGCAAAAACGAGGGGGCGGCCGCTCTGATCGATGACGGAGAAGGTGGCCGGGCGATCGGTCGGGCAGCGCACATAGGCCGTCGCGGGCGTCGGGTCGAGCTGGCAGTCGCCGGGATCCAGCGCTCGGAGCGTGGCCTGTGCAAAGGCGAATTCGGGCGGAATGCCCTCCAGGGCGACAAAAGCGTGGTGCAGCGTGTCGCGCACGTGCAGCACGGCCAGCGGCTGGGCCGTGGCATACCGCAGCCAGAGATCACCGATCGGGAGGTTGAAAGGCAGAATGGCCGAGGCTTCCGCCTTCAGCGTGAACGTGCCCGCTCGGGGAATGACGAGCGTGTCGCGCCGGGTGTAGACGATCAGCTGCAGATCGGTCAGATCGTGCAGGGCGACGTGATCCTGAAAGTTGTGCATGAAGAGAAAGCCGCCGGTGCCATCCGAGCGGGCCGCATAGCGCAGCGTGTCGGTGGTCGTCGGACGCAGTTGCGTGGCCGTTTCGGGAAGGACGACGGCCATCGGCGCCAGCCGCGCACCGTAGTCCTGCAGAAAGAAGTGTAGCAATTTGAGATAATGGAAGGAGGGACGTAGCTGGCCGTACTGGCCGATCGGCGCCTGGAAATCGTAGTTGATGCGTGGTACGCCGATCGCTTCGTCGCTGAAGTAGAAAAAGCGGCCGCGCGGGGTGGCGCCGCCGTGGTACATGTAGTAGCCGATGCCGTTGGCACCGCTACCGAGCTGTCGTACGATCTGAGCCTCCAGGCTTCGAGGTGGAATGGTAGGGCGTCGGGTATAGGTTACCTGAATGCCCCCGAACAGCTCAGCCCCGAGCACCGGGTACAGCGAAGGATCGTAGCTGACCGGTGCATAGTCGGGCGTCTGCTGCAGGTTACGAAACAGATACAGCGGCGAGGGCTGAATCGGCGCCCAGGTGGGATAGGGGTAGGCTGAGTTGACGGGCAGCGTCTCCAGCGGAGCAATGGCGGCGTTGCCCCATCCCGTGGCCGTGTAGAGCGGTACGTCCATGCCGGCCTCGCGGGCCAGTTGCTTCAGCCGACGCATGTGCTCCGAGCCCGGCACGCCGGGATCGGAAGCCGAGGCGGTCCATTCGGGCGGCTGGCCCGGATACGAGAAGGCCCAGGGCGCCGCCGAATGCTCGTATTCGTTTTCGAGCTGGATGGCGATGATCGGGCCACCGTCCTTGAAGTACAGCCCCCCGAGCTGACGGGCGATCTCCCGGTAGTAGCGGGCCACATAGGCCAGGTATTCCGGATCGTTCGAACGCACCCGGAAAGGCCGGCCGTAGAGCCAGTCGGGAAGGCCGCCGTTGCGAATTTCCGCGTGGATGAACGGCCCCACCCGCACGATGGCCCACAGGCCGTTTTTCGCCACCAGCTCCAGAAAATGACGCAGGTTGCGGTTGCCCGTCCAGTCGAAATGCCCTTCGGTCTCTTCATGGATGAGCCAGAACACGTAGGTGGCCACAACCTGAATGCCGCCGGCTTTCATCTTGCGCAGCTCCTCGTCCCACGACGCGGACGGGTAGCGAACGTAGTGGAATTCGCCGACCAGCGGAAACCACGGGCGTCCGTTGTATTCCAGGTAAAAACTGTTGACGCCGATCGTGTCGCCCCGTGGACTGGAGCCGCCCATGTGCAGATGGCCGCGGCGGATGTCCACATGAGCCGGACGCACGTCCAGCGTGTAGATCTGTTGCGCGCTGGCCGTACTGGCAACAGACAACAGAAACGAAATGACCAGCAGACAGAAAGCGCGACGCATGGTTGTTCTGGACGGTTGATGGTTATGCAGGACGTTCACCCGTAAAGACGGACGAGCGGCACCTTTCCCGTACGGCCTTTCGCAAAAGATCGAAAAGAATGCGTCGTCGGCTGGCATGGGGCGGGTCGGGTGGGTTAACTTTGAAGGATCTTGCACGAAGGATTGTTCGTTTCGGCAACATCCGATTCGGACCGGAGCCATCGAAAACCATGCGGCACGACTACGAAGCGGTCATCGGCCTGGAAGTGCACTGCCAGCTCCTGACGGCCTCCAAAGCGTTCAGCCCGGAGTCCACCCAGTTCGGGGATCCGCCCAACACGAACGTCGATCCGATCAGCCTGGGACATCCGGGCACGCTCCCCGTGCTGAACGCACGCATGGTGGAATACACGATCCGCATGGGGCTGGCCACGAACTGCAAGATCGCCGAACGCTCCATCTTTGCCCGTAAGCACTATTTCTACCCGGACCTGCCCAAGGGCTATCAGATCTCGCAGTACGAGACGCCCATCTGCTACGACGGCTGGGTCGAGATCGAACTGGAGCCCGAAGGCGACGGCCAGGAGCCCGTGCGCAAGCGAATCGGGATCATCCGAATCCACATGGAAGAGGATGCGGGCAAGTCGCTGCACGACCAGGATCCGTATCACACGCTGCTGGACTTCAACCGCTGCGGCGTGCCGCTGATCGAGATCGTCTCGGCGCCCGACATCCGTTCGCCCCGCGAGGCGGCGCTCTACATGCAGAAGATCCGCCAGATCGTGCGCTACCTGGGCATTTCCGACGGCAACATGGAGGAAGGCTCGCTGCGCTGCGACGCGAACGTGTCGGTGCGGCGGTGGGGCGAGACGAAGCTGGGCACGAAGACCGAGATCAAAAACCTGAACTCGTTCCGCAACGTCGAGCGGGCGCTCGAATACGAAATCCGGCGCCAGATCGCCATTCTGGAGCGGGGCGGGGAGGTGGTGCAGGAAACGCGCCTCTGGGACGCCGTGCGCCAGGAGACGCGTCCCATGCGCACCAAAGAGGAGGCGCACGACTACCGCTACTTCCCGGACCCGGACCTGGTGCCCGTCGTGGTGACGGTCGACATGCTCGAGCGCATCCGGGCCGAAATGCCCGAGATGCCCGAGGTGCGGCGGCGGCGCTTCATGGAGGAGCTGGGCCTGCCGGCCTACGACGCGGGCGTGCTGACCGAAGAGCGCGGCGTGGCCGACTACTACGAGGCGACGCTGGCGGCGCTGACCCGCTTGATGCCCGAGGGCGACCGGAAGACGCAGGCCAAGGCCGTCTCGAACTTCGTGATGACCGAGGTGCTCCGGGTGCTCAACGAGCGCTCGATCGACATCCGCGAACTTCCCATCGAGCCGGAGCGGCTGGCCAGCCTGGTTCGGCTCCGGCTGGAAGATCGCGTCAGCTCGACCGGCGCGCAGGAGATCTTCAACGCGATGCTCGAAGACCCGCGCCAGCCCGAGGAGATTGCCGAAGCCCGTAACCTGCTGCAGGTCTCCGACGAAAGCGCCCTGATCCCGGTGGTGGAGGCCGTGCTGGCCGAAAACCCGGACAAGGTGCAGACCTATCTGAATGGCAAGACCGGCCTGCTGGGCTTTTTCATCGGGCAGGTCATGCGTCGCTTCGAGGGGGCGCCGGACCCCAAACTGGTGCGGCGACTGCTGGAAGAACGGCTGGAGGCGGCCCGTGCGGCCGGCCAGGAAACGAAATAACCGAAACGGCGCAATGAAGTACCGCGCAGGCTGGCTGGTGGCCCTCGGGTTGAGTCTGCTGCTGGGGTGCCGTGCCCGCACGCCGGAGCCGACGGTGCAGAGCGTGCTGACGGGGCGGCTGACCGTTCGCGCCGAGGTGGACTCCATCCCGGACTATCGCGATTTCGAAGTGCTGGTCTACCGCCAGGTGGCTGGCGAGCCCGACACGCTGGGGCTGGCCGTGACCGACAGCACGGGCCGTTTTGCCATGACCATCCGGGCACCGGCGCCCGGGCTCTATCCGCTGCGCATCAGCCGGCGGGGCGCGACGCTGGCCAGCGGTGTGCTGGTGGTGGCCGACGGCGACTCGGCCACGCTTCAGGCCGAATTTCCGCTGGAAGGGCGGCGCCTGCTGGTGCGTTCCCGTGAAAATGCCGCCTGGCTTGCCTATCAGAACGCCATCGCGCAGCACAACCAGGACCTGCTCCGACAGCTACAGGCGGCGCCCGACTCGGCCGCGCTGGCGCAGATCGTCGAACGCACGCTGGCGCTGCTCGAAAGCGTGGAACGCACCTACCCGAACACGCTCGGCGCGCAGTGGGCGGCGGCCGAAGCCGTCCGGCTTCTGGCCGGGTGGAACGACACGCTGGCGCTGGCCCGCTTCGACAGCCTTTCGCCCGACAACCCGCGCTACCTGGAGGCCGTGCAGGCCATCCGGCAGGCACTGGCGCGCCGTGACGGTCAGCAGGCGACCGTGCGCTGGCTGACGGCGCTCCGCGAACGGTTGCGCAGACCCGAACTGCGGGTGGCTGTGCAGGCAGAACTGGTCCAGGCCTACATGGACAGCCTTCAGGACGAAGCGGCCCGCGCCGCGCTCGACGAACTGACGCGCATGACGACCGACAGCACCTGGCTGCGCTGGGCCGAGCGCGTCCGCTATGAACTGGACCACCTGCGGCCGGGCATGGAAGCGCCATTTTTTGTGGTCACCACGACGACCGGGCGCACCATCACACTCGACGACCTGCGGGGTAGCTACGTGCTGCTGGAGTTCTTCTGGCCGGAGGATCCAACCTACCTGAACGAACTGGCCTATCGCAATGCGCTGGCCGAAGCCTACCGGGCGCTGCCGCTGAACGTGCTGGCCTTCTCGGTGCAGCCCGATACGACCGTCAACGAAGCCTTCTACGAACGCTTCGTGCAGGCCGGACAGGCAGTCATCCTGCCCGGCGGCCTCCGGGATCCGATCGCCGTGCGTTACAATGTCACGACGCTGCCCGTTCGCTGGCTGATCGGGCCGGACGGGCGCCTTCTGGGACGCTTCGAAGGGACCGGGGCGCTGGCCCGTCTGCAGCAAACGCTGGCCCGGTTGCAGACCGAAACCCACGAATCCTCGCCTTCCTGACAAACCCTCGACAGAAAAACCATGCTGGTAGCCGGTAACTGGAAAATGCACACGGATCGGGAGGAAGCCATTCGGCTGGCCGAAGCCGTCGTCGCCGAAGTGGGCGATCCCGGTCCGGTACAGGTGGCCGTCTGTCCGCCGTTCGTCAACCTGGAAGTGGTGCGGCAGGTCATCGAAGGCACGCCGATCCGACTGGGCGCGCAGAACATGCACTACGAGGAGGCGGGCGCCTACACGGGCGAGGTGTCGGCACCCATGCTGAAGTCGGTAGGGTGCCGGTACGTGATTCTCGGCCACTCGGAGCGGCGCCAGTACTTCGGCGAGACCGACGAAGGTGTCAACCGCAAGATCAAACGGGCCCTTCAGTACGAGTTGATTCCGATCGTCTGTGTGGGGGAGACGCTGGAAGAACGACAGGCCGGCCAGGCGGCAGCCGTGGTGGAGCGTCAGGTGCGGGCCGCGCTCGACGGCGTTACGCTGACCTCGGCCGAGGCGCTGGTGATCGCCTACGAGCCGGTCTGGGCCATCGGAACGGGCCACACGGCCACGCCGGAGCAGGCGCAGGAGATGCACGCGCTGATTCGTCGCCTGCTGATCGACCGGTACGGCGAGGCCATCGGCCGCGCACTGCACATCCTGTACGGGGGGAGCGTCAAACCGGGCAATGCGGCCGATCTGTTCGCGCAGCCGGACGTCGATGGTGGGCTGATCGGTGGCGCCAGCCTGAAGGCCGCCGACTTCGCGGCGATCGTGCGGGCTGCCCACTGCTGAGTAGACGTTGGCGCACGGCCTGTAACCGGATGGGATCCTTCCGGGCTACGCCGGTCTTTTTATTGCAGATCCGGGAGAGATTGTTGGGTCATGTATGCCGTGAGGACGCGTTCGGAAACGGTAGCCGGAGCGACTTCTATTGCCTGATACGAACGCGAAGGCGTTTGTAGTGCCTCGCGAAGGTATCAGTCGGGATCGTGAAAGACACCGGCCCGGACGCCAGTTACCTCTTTTGGATCAGAAAAGACGCGAATGCCGGGGCTGCAGGTATGCCCGTGCAACGACAGACGTCCTGGTTCGGATGGATCGGGGTGTTGATCCTGGTAGGGGTCGGCACGGGATGCGGAACTGCCCGTCCGGTCGCGGTGGAAGGGTACGAGGAAGGGGGACCTTCGTTTGTGCTGGAGGCCATTCCGGTGTTGCGCGACACGCAGCCGGGACTTGAACTGTACCTGGGGCTTCGGCCGCGCACGCTCGTCTTTACGCATGTCGATACGGCCTATCAGGCCGTCTACGAAGTGCTGGTGCGGTTGCTGGACGAAAAGGGCCGTGTGCGTTACGAGCAGGCCTTCGACGACACGCTACGGGTACCGACCTTTGCCGCCACGCGCGCGCATGCGCTGCACCTGTGGCATCGGTTCGTGCCGTACCGGTCGGGGCGGTACCGGCTGGAGGTGACGGTGACCGATCGGCACAGCCGGCATTACACGACGCGGCGCCGCCGGGTCTATCTGCCGGATCCGGCCGGCCGTGGTCCGTTGCTGAGTCCGGTCTGGCTGGAGCGGCGCGTGGCGAACGGGCGCTACGAGGTCCATCCGGGGCTTCATGTGGCGGCCGGTGTCGATTCGCTGCGGGCGGCCGTCGAGCTGTTCAAGCTGGTGCCGCGGCATCGGGTGCGGGTCCAGTTGCTGTTACTGCAATTTCCGACAGATACCAGCGCGGCACGCCCACCATACGACCTGATGCCGGCGCCCGGCTCGCTGGCATACCGGGGCGTCCGGTACGACCGCCCGGAGACGCTCCAGGTGTCCACGCGTCAGGTGGAGGGACTCAGCGGCTCGGTTCGGATCGATTTCATGCTGCCGCCGCTGGTCGAGCGCGGCGTCTATCGGGTGGAGGTGACGGCTCAGGTCGAAGGACAGAAGCAGCCCGCCGTCAGCCGCCGCGAACTGGCCGTACATGGTCCGACCTTTCCGCAGGTGGAAACGCTGGACCAGATGGCCGAGGCGCTGGTGTACCTGACCTACCCGGACGAATGGGAGCAGCTTCGAGCTGCCCGCACGCCCGCGGAATTGCGTGCTCGATTCGACGCCTTCTGGGGGCGTCTGGTGGGCGACCGGCGTAAAGCAGCCCGCCTGCTTCGTCTCTACTACGAGCGCGTCGAGCAGTCCAACCTGCAGTTTTCCACCTTCAAAGAGGGCTGGCGGACCGATCGGGGGATGGTATACATTATGCTGGGGCCGCCCTACGTGGTTGAGGATCGTGTCGACGAGCAGATCTGGTACTACACCTACAGCGAGCAGGACCCCCGCTATACGTTCGTGTTCGAGCGGGTGCGCTGGCCCGGCTCACCGTTCGTCAACTACGTGCTTCGCCGCCAGCCCTACTACTACGACATGTGGCACCGGGCGCTGACGTACTGGCGCACCGGCCAGGTGCTTTAGTCATCGTTGCCGTTGGCCGGCACGTAGAACTGGCGGATGGCCCGGATGGCCGTCGGATCGCCCGAAATGCGTCGCGCCGTCTCGACAATATGCAACAATTGCTCCTGAGAAAGCGGCCTGTTGATGGCGCTCACCTCGTAGGCGAACCCGTAGCGGCTGAAGTCCCGGTGGCTCGATTGCAGGTTGCTGGCACCGGCCTCGTAGATGGCGTCGCTGATGGCCTTTTTCGTACCGCGGGCGTCGCTGTGCACGACGCTGAGCACCCAGTAGGGCGGCTCGGCATCGACGCCGATCACCTGACCGGGACTGAACACCGTGTCGCGCACGGTACCGTACCGGTTGAATAGATGGGCGGTACCGGCCACATGAGCGGCGATGCGGGGCTGGGCTTCCTCGGTAGCCGCGCCGATGTGTGGCGTGCAGACGATTTCCGGAATGCCGGCATACGGGTTGTGCCAGGGTTCGTCCTTGCTGGTCGGCTCTTCAGGATAGACGTCCACGGCGGCCGCCTGCACGTGCCCTTCGCGTACGGCCCGGATCAGGTCTTCCGGCTCGTGGATGAAGCCCCGGGCTGCATTGATGAAAATGCGCGGGCTGTTGGGACCACGGTCCGCGCCGAGCTGGGCGAAGTGTTCGTAGGTGATCAGGTTGCGGTTCGAGCGGCCCCGGTGGTCTTCGGCCGAGACGTGCACCGTCACGAAGTCGGCCACGCGGAACGCCTCGGTCAGCGTCCGGCACGCCTTCCAGCCCAGCGTCACGCCTACCTCGCGAGCCACTTCACGGTTGTCGTAGAAGTAAACCTCCATGCCGAACTTCTCGGCCATCTGGGCCACCTGCTTGCCGATGTTGCCCAGCCCGATGATGGAGATCGTCTTGCCCAGCAGTTCGTAGCGCTTGCGGTTGTCCTTGGTCCAGATGTGCCGGTGGGCGGCCTCGTTGGCCTGAAAGACGCGGCGCGCCAGGCAGATCATCTCGCCGAAGACCAGCTCGACCACCGAGCGGGCATTGCTAATGGGGTCGTTCATCACCATGACCCCTTCCCGCGCGCAGGCCTCCTTGTCCACCGAGTCGTCGCCGATGCAGCAGAGAATCACGGCGGCCAGGTTCTCCGAAGCCCGGAGCACGCGCTCGTCCACAATGAAACGGCTACGTTTGAAGATCAGGTCATGCTGACCTTCCTTCAGCCGCGCGATCACCGCCTCGGGGTTCTGCACCACCGAATCGGGCAGCCGCTCCGGCTCGATCCCCTGGGCGCGCAGGTAGTCGTCCAGACTCGGGTCCGGATTCTCCAGAATAAGGGCCTTTTTAAACTGCTCGTTCAGAAAACGGACACCGTCGATCTTGGGCATGGGACCGTGATCCGGAATCGCATGAAGCAGAACGCCTGGCTCTTCAACGCAGAGAATGTAGGAAGGGTGCGCGATTGTGTATAGAGGTCGACGACTGGGAAGCGCTTCTTTTCTTGATTTATCATCCGGTTCGGTTTATTTTTGATGAACGATTGTTCAATCTTTCGTGCAGTACCACCTTGAGCCGTCACGACCTGCAGGAAGCCATCCTGGAAGCCGCCCAGTACCTGTTGATCCGCGAAGGCTACGGCAGCCTGACGATGCGGCGCATTGCGCAGCGGGCCGGTTGTAGTGTGGGAAGCCTTTATCTCTACTTCGACAGCAAAGAAGGGCTGCTTTTTGCCCTGATGGATCGGGCGCAGGAGCGGCTGGCCGAGCGCTTTTTCGATCCGCAGATTCAGGCGATCGACGATCCCCGCGAGCGGTTGCAGGCGCTGGCGCGGGCCTACGTGGACTTCGGGCTGACCTATCCCGAATCCTACGAGATTCTGTTCATGCTGCACCCGCGCGAGCTGGCCTCGTACCCCGAGGAGCGCTTGCAGCGGGCCTACCGGCTGCTGGATCCCATCGTGGAGGCGATCGAGGACTACGTGCGCCGGCACGATCTGGAAATGCCCGATATCCGCGTGGCGGCCGTGTCGTTCTGGAGTGCGCTGCACGGGATCGTCAGCCTGCTGCTGGCCGGACGCCTGGCCCGGCTACGGCTCGAGGTGGATCATGAAGCGCTGATCGAGCACGCCATCCGTCAGGCCATCGGCGGACTCTGCCGGCTGATGCGGCGCAAGGACAATCGGGAAGCATGATCGCACTGGACCGCGGTGTACGTTACCTGGACCTGAACTATCTGGGCACGGATCGGCTGATTGCCTGTGCCGTGCTGGAGGCGCCCGAGGGGTTGCTGCTGGTGGATCCGGGACCGACTTCGACGCTGGACAACCTGAAGGCCGCGCTTCGGGAGGCGGGCGCTTCGCTGGCCGACGTGCGGGCGCTGCTGCTGACGCACATTCACCTGGACCATGCCGGCGCGGCCGGTACCATTGCGGCCGAGGCGCCGCACGTGCAGGTGTACGTCCACCGTATCGGAGCGCCCCACCTGGTGGATCCGAGCCGCCTGCTGGCCAGCGCCCGTCGCCTCTACGGCGAGCTGATGGAGCCGCTCTGGGGGGCCGTGTTGCCGGTGCCCGAACGCCAGATCGTGGCGCTTGAAGGGGGCGAGACGATCCGTCCGGGCGGTCGCACGCTGGAAGTGGCCTACACGCCGGGCCATGCCGTGCATCACGTCAGCTTCTTCGACCCGGACACCGGCATGGCCTTCGTGGGCGATACGGCCGGCATGCAGATCACCGGCACGCGTTGCGTGCTGCCCGTGGCGCCGCCGCCCGATATTCAGGTGGAAGCCTGGCACGAAAGCCTCGAGCGCATTGCCCGCTGGCAACCGCGAAGGCTTTTTGTCACGCACTTTGGCCCCTCGGACGACCCCGAAGCGCACCTGGCGCAGATGGCCCGCCGGCTCGACGCGATGGCCGAAGCCGTGCGTCGCTCGCTCGACGCGGAAGACGACGATGCGCAACGGGCCGAAGCCTTCCACGAGCAGGTCATGGCCGAGCTCCGGGAATGTCTGCAGGACGAGGCACTGGTGTCGCGCTATGAGCAGTTCGGCCAGCCGCGGGCGAGCTGGTTCGGCCTGGCGCGCTACTGGCGCCGCAAACTGCAGGATTAAAAAAAACTGTCGTTTGAACCTATGCTGTTACCGAAAACCTATCGCAAGCTGGTGGCCCGGCGGCTGTCGCCGCACTTCCAGGAGGCCGCCGAGATCGTCGAGGTGCCGACGCCACGACCCGGCCCCGGCGAACTGCTGATCCGCAATCGATTTGCCGGGGTGAACGCGACCGACGTCAACATCACGGCCGGCCGGTACCGTCCGGCGATGACGCCGCCGTTCGATCTGGGCGCCGAGGCGGTGGGCGAGGTGGTGGCCGTGGGGGAGGGCGTCCGAGACTTCCGGCCGGGTGATCCGGTGGGGACGATCAAGCTGGGCGGCGGCTATGCCGAGTACCAGATCGTGCCGGCCAAGCACGCGATTCCGGTACCGGAGGTGTCGGCCGAGGTGGTGAGTCTGCTGGTCAGCGGCCTGACGGCTTCGATCTCGCTGCAGGAAGTGGCCCGCATTCGCGCCGGAGAGAAGGTGCTGGTGACGGCCGCCGCGGGCGGAACCGGCCAGTATGCGGTGCAACTGGCCCGTATGGCCGGCTGCACGGTGATCGGCACCTGTGGCTCGGAAGAGAAAGCCGCGCTGCTCCGGGAGCTGGGGTGCGACCGGGTGATCAATTACCGGGAAGAAGATGTGGCCCGCGTGCTTCGGGAGGAATTTCCGGACGGTGTGGATGTGGTCTATGAAAGCGTGGGAGGTGAGCTGTTCGACCTGTGCCTGGAGGCGCTGGCGCGGCATGGCCGGCTGCTCTGCATCGGATTCATCAGCGAGTACCTGACCGGCCCGCAGCCCGTGGCCCGCCCGCGCATTTACGCCCGGCTGATTCCGAAGTCGGCTTCGGTGCACGGCTTCTTCCTGCCGCATTTTGTGGCCCATTTTCGCACGCACCTGCCCCGGCTTTTCCAGCTCTACCGTAGTGGAAAGTTGCGGGTGGCCGTCGATCCCACGCCCTTCGAGGGACTGGAGTCGGTGGCGGACGCCGTCGAGCACCTGCATGCCGGGCGCAACGTCGGAAAAGTGGTGGTGCGACTGTAAAAGATTCGGATGATCATGGCCCGCGAAGCCTACGTTTTCGATGCGATCCGCACGCCCCGCGGACGGGGCAAAACGACCGGTTCGCTCTACGAGGTCAAGCCCATCGACCTGCTCACCACGCTCTTTGCCGAGCTCAAGCGGCGCCACGAGCTGGACACGTCGCAGGTGGACGACGTCATCCTGGGGTGCGTGACGCCCATCGGCGAGCAGGGCGGCAACATCGCCAAGACGGCCGCGCTCTATGCCGGCTGGGACCTGTCGGTGCCGGGCGTGCAGATCAATCGCTTCTGTGCGTCCGGCCTCGACGCGGTCAACCTGGCCGCCATGAAGGTGCGCTCCGGCTGGGAAGACCTGGTGGTGGCCGGTGGCGTCGAGTCGATGTCGCGCGTGCCGATGGGCTCGGACGGCGGCCCCATGATGCTGGATCCGGCCGTCAGCATGAAGATCGGCTTTGTGCCGCAGGGCATCGGGGCCGACCTGATCGCCACGATCGAGGGCTTCACGCGCGAGGACGTCGATCGCTACGCGCTCTGCTCGCAGCAACGGGCCGCCCACGCCCGGGCCAACGGCTACTTCAAGTCGATCGTGCCCGTACGGGACCAGAACGGTCTGGTGGTGCTGGCCGAGGACGAACACATCCGGCCCGACACGACGCTCGAGGCGCTGGCCGCGTTGCCGCCGGCCTTCGAGATGATGGGTGCCATGGGCTTCGACGACGTGGCGCTCCAGAAGTACGTCACCGTCGAGCGCATCAATCACGTGCACACGGCGGGCAATTCGTCGGGCATTGTCGACGGGGCCGCGCTGGTGCTGATCGGCTCGAAGGAAAAGGGCGAGGCACTGGGGCTGAAGCCGCGGGCGCGGATCGTCTCGGCCGCGCTGGTGGGCACCGAGCCCACGATCATGCTGACCGGACCGGCGCCGGCCTCGAAAAAGGCGCTCCGGAAGGCGGGCATGACGCTCGACGACATCGATTTGATCGAGGTCAACGAGGCCTTCGCCGCGGTGGTGCTCAAGTTCATGCGCGACATGGGACTGGAAGACGAAGGACTCGAGCGCGTGAACGTGAACGGCGGCGCCATCGCGATGGGCCATCCGCTGGGCGCCACGGGCGCCATGCTGCTGGGCACGGCGCTCGATGAACTGGAGCGACGCGACCTTTCGACCGCCCTGATCACGCTGTGCGTGGGCGGTGGCATGGGCATCGCCACGATCATCGAACGGGTATGACGACCATGACCGAACAGACGCAACCGGCCATTCGCTACGAGCGCGACGCCGACGGGATCGTCACGCTGACGATGGACATGCCGGGGCGCTCGGCGAACGTGATCAACGAGGCGCTGGCCGAAGCGCTGGCGGCCGCGCTCGATCGGCTGGAACAGGAAAAAGACGCCATCAGCGGCGTGATCCTGACTTCGGCCAGATCCACGTTTCTGGCCGGGGCCGATCTGGAAGGGCTGCTGGCGTTGCGCGATCCGGCCGAGGCGTTCCGCCGCGCCGAGCAGTTCAAGGCGCTGCTCCGGCGCCTGGAAACGCTGGGACGGCCCGTGGTGGCCGCCATCAACGGGACGGCGCTCGGCGGCGGCATGGAGCTGGCGCTGGCCTGCCATCGGCGCATCGTGCGCGATGATCCATCCATCCGACTGGGCTTCCCGGAGGTGACGCTCGGCCTGATTCCCGGGGGTGGCGGCATCACCCGGCTGGTGCGGCTGCTGGGGCTGGAGGCCGCGCATCCCTACCTGATCGAAGGCCGCCAGGTGTCGCCTCGCGAGGCGCTTGCAGCGGGTCTGGTGCACGAGCTGGCCGAAAGCAACGACGCGCTGCTGGAAAAGGCCCGCGCCTGGATTCTTTCACGTCCTGATCCCACGCAGCCCTGGGACCGGCCGGACTACCGGATGCCGGGCGGCGACCCCCGCCATCCGCGCATGATGCAGATGCTGGCCGTGGCACCGGCCATGCTCCGCAAGCAGACCTGGGGCAACTATCCGGCGCCCGAGGCCATCCTGAGCGCTGCCGTCGAAGGCGCGCTTGTGACGTTCGACACGGCCAGCCGCATCGAGTCGCGCTACTTCGCTCGCGTGGCCACCGGCCAGGTGGCGAAGAATATGATCCAGACGTTCTGGTTTCAGCTCAACGAGATCAACAAAGGGCGCAGCCGTCCGTCCGGTGTGCCGCCCACCGACACGAAGAAAGTCGGTGTGCTCGGGGCCGGTCTGATGGGCCACGGCATCGCTTACGTGACGGCCCTGGCGGGTATGGAGGTGGTGCTGAAGGACCTGACGCTGGAAAAGGCCGAGGCCGGCAAGGCCCGCATCGCGAAGCTGCTCGACGAACGCATGGCGAAGGGACGTCTCTTGCCCGAAGAGAAGCAGGCCGTGCTCGACCGCATCCGCACGACCGACCGCGTCGAGGACCTGGCCGGGTGCGATCTGGTGATCGAGGCGGTCTTCGAAAACCGGGACGTCAAGGCACAGGTCATCCGCGAAACCGAAGCAGTGCTGCCCGAAGACGCCGTCTTCGGATCGAACACCTCGACGATCCCCATTACCAGCCTGGCCGCCTATTCGAAGCGCCCGCATCGGTTCGTGGGCATCCACTTCTTCTCGCCGGTGCACCGCATGCGGCTTGTCGAGCTGATCCGCGGGCGCCAGACCTCGGACGAAGCGCTGGCGAAAGCCTTCGACTACGTGCGTAAGATCGGCAAGACGCCGATCGTGGTGAACGACAGTCGCGGCTTCTACACGTCGCGCGTCTTCGGCACCTACCTGAACGAAGGGCTGGCGCTGCTGGCCGAAGGTCAGCATCCGCGGGCCATCGAGGTGGCGGGCCGCCAGGCCGGCATGCCCATCGGACCGCTGGCCGTGGCCGACGAGGTGAGCCTGCAGCTCATGCAACACATCCGCGAGCAGACCGAAAAAGACCTGGCCGCCGAGGGCAAGACGCTCCCGCCGCATCCGGCCTATCGGGTGCTCGACGTGATGGTGCGCGAACACGGCCGGCTCGGTAAGGCGCACGGTGGCGGGCTTCTACGAGTATCCGAAGGACGGCCCCAAATACCTGTGGCCGGAGTTGCGACGGCTCTTCCCGCCGCAGGGTGAGCCGCTGCCGCAGCAGGAGATGATCGATCGCCTGCTGTTTGTGCAGGCGCTGGAGACCGTGCGCTGCCTCGACGAAGGTGTGCTGACCTCGGTGGCCGACGCCAACATCGGGAGCGTCTTCGGCTGGGGTTTTGCGCCGTTTCACGGGGGTACGCTCCAGTTCATCAACGCCTACGGCCTGGAGCGCTTTGTGGCGCGCGCCGAAGCGCTGGCCGCGCGCTATGGCGAACGGTTCACGCCGCCGGAGCGGCTTCGCGACATGGCCCGACGGGGTGAAGTGTTTGTCTGAAATCCTGCAGAAACATGGCAACCACGACGATCTGGAAACAACCGGCCACGCTGGACGACCTGAACCGGATGACCGAGGGAAACATGCTGGGACACCTGGGCATCCGGTTCGTGGAGATCGGCGACGACTATCTGGTGGCCACGATGCCCGTCGACCACCGCACGCAGCAGCCGTTCGGGTTGCTGCACGGCGGCGCTTCGGTGGCGCTGGCCGAGTCGATGGGAAGCGTCGGCTCGCACCTGTGCATCGACGTGGCACGCTACTACTGTGTGGGGCTGGAGATCAACGCAAACCACATCCGCGCGGTGCGTTCCGGTCAGGTGAAGGGGGTGGCGCGGCCGCTCCATATCGGCCGTCGGACGCAGGTGTGGGACATCCGCATTTACGACGAACAGGAACGGCTCGTGTGCGTCAGCCGTCTGACGCTGGCCGTCTTGCCCTATCAGGAATAAGGCCATGCGGCTTCGGGCACAGGACAGGGAACGCATCAAGCAGATTGCCCGCGAGGTGTTCGGCCCCGGCACGCGGGTGTTTCTGTTCGGAAGCCGCGTCGATCCCCATCGAAAGGGCGGCGATGTGGACCTCTACGTGATCCCGGCCGTGCGCGAAAATCTTTTCGAGCGCAAACTGACCTTTCTGGCCCGCCTGAAGCTGCAGCTCGGCGATCGAAAGATTGATGTGGTGCTGGCCGAAGATCCTTCCCGGCCCATCGAACAGGCGGCCCTGCAGGAGGGCATCGAGCTATGAAGGCGCTGGCACAGGCGAAGGCACGTTTCGAAGCGTATGGGCGCGAGATGGAGCGGCACCTCCAGCGCCTTCGGTATGCCTGGACGCAGCTTGGCGGGCCGCGCCCGCTCACGGAGCAGGCGGTGAGCGAATTGCTGGCGCAACCGTCGCAGGTCGCGCTGTTGGACCAGATTGTTTATCGCTTCGCGAAAATGCAGGACGCGCTGGGGCGTATGCTTCGCTGGTGGCTGTATCTCAAAGGGGAGCCTGTCGAGTCGATGTCGATGATCGACATGGTAAATCAGGCTGCTCGACTCGGCCTGCCCATCGACGAAGAGACCTGGTTCAAGCTTCGTGAGTTGCGCAATGTGCTGGCGCATGAATACGAAGAAGACCCCGCTTCGATAGCGCAGGTGCTGAATCAGATTACGGAGGCGCAGGAGACGCTGGGCCGGCTGTTCGAAGCCATGAAGCGCGACCGGAATGCTTCGGCGTCATAGGTTTCGTTTTGTTTCTGAAATCCAGAAGCAGAGGAAATCATGATGCAGGATGCCTCGTTGCCCGGGGCTTCGCCCGGTATGCAGCGCCAGCTGCAGATCTACCTGAGCGGGCTGGCCGGCGAAAAGCCGCCGTTTCCGATTGCCATCGAGGCGCTGGAGGCGCGGGCGCGCGAGGTGTTGCGGCCTGAGGCCGCGGCCTACCTGTTCGGCGGGGCCGGCGGCGAAGAGACGGTGCGGGCCAATCGGGAGGCGTTCCATCGCTGGCGGCTGGTGCCGCGCATGCTTCGGGGCGTGGGAACGCGCGACCTGAGCGTGGAATTGCTGGGCCGTCGGCTTCCGGCGCCCGTGTTGCTGGCGCCCATCGGCGTGCAGGGTATGCTGCACCCGGAGGGTGAGCTGGCCGTGGCGCGGGCGGCCGCCGCCGTGGGTGTGCCGTTCGTGCTGAGTACGGTCTCGTCGCAGCCGCTCGAAGCGGTGGCCGAGGCCATGGGGGCAGCCCCGCGCTGGTTTCAGCTCTACTGGGGGCGGGACCCGGAGCTGACCGTCAGCCTGATCCGCCGTGCCGAGGCGGCCGGCTACGAGGCGCTCGTCGTGACGCTCGACACAACGCTGCTGGCCTGGCGCGAGCAGGACCTGGCGCACGCCTACCTGCCGTTCCTGCAGGGCGAGGGGCTGGCGAACTATTTCACCGATCCGGTCTTCCGCAGCCGGCTTGACGAGCCGCCCGAGGCCAATCCGACGGCCGCCATTCTGGCGTTCGCCCGTGTGTTTTCCAACCCGGACCTGACCTGGGACGATCTGGCTTTTTTGCAGGAGAACACCCGGCTGCCGATCCTGCTGAAGGGCATCCTGCACCCGGACGATGCCCGGCGGGCGGCCGAGGCGGGCGTGGCCGGGGTGATCGTCTCGAACCACGGCGGCCGCCAGGTGGACGGCGCGATTGCCGCACTCGAGGCGCTGCCGGCCGTGGTGGAGGCGGTGGGGGACCGGCTGACCGTGCTGTTCGACAGCGGCATCCGTCGCGCGGCCGACGTGCTCAAGGCGATGGCGCTGGGCGCCCGGGCCGTGCTGCTGGGGCGACCCTACGCGTGCGGGCTGGCCGTGGGCGGCGAGGCCGGCGTGCGCTTCGTGCTGGAGAACCTGCTGGCCGAACTCGACCTGGCGCTGGGCCTGCTCGGCTGCCGGAACTGGGACGAGGTGGACCGCTCGGTGTTGCACGGAAGCTCATGATCACCTATCGCATTGCGACGGAGCTGGGGCCGGTGCGGGTGGTGACGGACGGGATTTACCGGCCGGGACCGCCCGTCGTCTGGCTGCACGGCTGGACGCTTTCGCCGTGGGGCTGGGTGGCGCTGATGCCTTCGAGTATGCGCACCCGGCGCCGCTGGTATGCGCTGTCGCTGCCCGGCCACCTGCCGGAGGCGAACGACTCGCTTCCGCCACTGCTCACGACGGAACGACTGGCCCAGGCGCTGGCACAGGCACTTCAGGATCTGTGCGGCGAGACGCCCGTGCAGGTGGTGGGACATTCGCTGGGAGGCTTCTGGGGACTCTGCCTGGCCGTACACCGGCCGACCTGCCTGGAGCGGTTGGTGCTGGTGAGCAGCTTCGCCCGGGGACGCCTTTCAGGAGCGCTGGCGCGTGTGCAGCGGCTGGCCGAGCATGGCGTCGGCCGTGCGCTTTTCCGCCTCGGCTATCGCTGGCTGACGGCGCGTCCCGAACGCTGGCGCCGGTTGCTGGTCCGGCTGAGCGGGCGACCGGAGGCCTGGCAGGAAACGGCCGGTCAGGTGTTTTTCGAGGGCGTCTATCCCGACGCGAAACGCTACCGCCCGGACGCCCTGCTGCAACTGGCCGCGGCCGTGGCGCATATGGACCTGACCGAGCAGCTGGCCTCGGTGCAGTGCCCGGTGCTGATGATCGCTGGAGAAAAGGATCCGGTGGTGCCGGTGGCGCATGTGCGCGCGATGGCCAAGCGCCTGCCAGAGGCCGAACAAAAGCTGCTGCCGTACGCGGGCCATTTTCCCATGGTGGAAGCGTCGGAAGTCGTAAGCGCGTTGCTCGAGCAATTTCTTTCCGCCGAAAAGCCGCTGTCCGTATGAAAGCCTGCATCATCGGAGCAGGACCTTCGGGCCTGGTCACGGCCAAAGTATTCTACCAGCGCGGCCTGCCGTTCGACTGCTTCGAGAAGGGCTCCGACATCGGCGGACTCTGGCGCTACGAGAACGACAGCGGGCTTTCGCCGGCTTACGCCTCGCTGCACACGAACACTTCGAAGACGAAGACGGCCTTTTCGGACTTTCCAATGCCGGACGATTACCCGGACTTCCCCTCGCATGCGCAACTGCTGGCCTACTTCGAGCGCTACGTGGAGCATTTCGGCTTCCGGCACACGATCACATTCCGGACCGAGGTGGTGCGCGTTGAACCGGCCGCAGGCGGCACCTACGACGTGACGGTGCGCCACCGGGACTCCGGAGTCACGCGCACCGAGCGTTATGGTGCAGTCATCGTGGCCAGTGGTCACCACTGGTGTCCGAACTGGCCCGAGGTGCCGGGTACGTTTGAAGGCGAGGTCATGCACGCCCGCGACTACCGGACGCCCGACGTGCTTCGGGGCAAGCGGGTGCTCGTGGTAGGGGCCGGCAACACGGCCTGCGACATCGCCTGCGAGGCGGTTCACCATGCCCGGGCCGTCTTGCTCTCGACGCGCCGCGGGGCGCACGTCATCCCGAAGTACCTGCTGGGACGGCCGCTCGACCTGTGGGTGACGCCGTTTACCTCCCGGCTACCGCTGGCCGTGCAGCGGGCGCTTTTCCGGTTGCTCGTCTATCTGACGCGCGGCAACCAGCGGCGCTACGGCTTCCCGGTGCCCGACTATCCACTCGGCGCCGAGCATCCGACGATCTCCACCGAACTGCTGCCGCTCATCGGACACGGCCGCATCCGGGTCAAACCCGACCTGCGCCGGCTCGAAGGGCGACAGGTGCACTTTGCGGACGGCACGATGGAGACGATCGACCTGATCATCTACGCGACCGGCTATCGGGTGGCCTTTCCGTTTTTCGATCCGGTCTTCCTGGAAGTGCGCGACAATTACCTGCCGCGCTACCTGCATGTGGTGCCGCCCGACCATCCCAACCTGTATTTCATCGGACTGGTGCAGCCACTGGGCTCCATCATGCCGCTGGCCGAAGCACAGGCCGAATGGGTGGCCGACCTGCTGGAGGGACGGGCCGGGTTGCCGTCGCGTGAAGCCATGTGGCGCTGGATTCGTCGCGAGGACGCCTGGCGCCGGCGACGCTTCGTTCCCACGAAGCGCCATGCGCTGGAAGTGGATTTTTACCGCTACCTGCGCCAGCTTCGCCGCGAACGCCGTCGCGGCCGGCGTCGGCCCCCGCGACAGGCACTTGGAAAGGGCCTGAAAGAAGTGTCTGTCGAATGAAACGTATTCGCTTTTCAAGACATGCCCACGAGCGCCTTCAGGACCGCGGAGCTACGGTTGAAGAGGTTGTCGAGACGATTCGAACGGCCGATTGGACACCTGTGGCATCAGGAAGATGGGGTTGTCAGAAAGATTTTCGCTTTGAAAGTGTCTGAAACGGAAAGTTTTATGCAATGAAACAGGTGCGCCCCATATTTGTTGAGGAACCCGAAGAAATTGTTGTGGTCACGGTCTACGTGTATTATTTCTGACCGACTGTTTGCGAGATGCAGATAACCTACGACAGAGAGGTTGATGCCCTTTACATTCGCTTTCTGAAGGCGACGGTAACCACCCGCGAAGTGGCCGAAGGGATTGCTGTGGATTATGCCGCCGACGGACGTGTCGCCGGCATCGAAATTCTGGACGCCAGCAAGCGCCTGAAAGATCTGGAGGTTTTGCGCCACGTGGTGTTCGAGGAGACAGGTCCGGATACCTCCACGCCCACGTAACCTCTGTGTTTTGCTCCATCCGGAAGGGCCGTCTCTATCTTTTTTCGGATTCTCAGACATGACGCTGAAAAATCAGACCGTGCTGCTGACCGGTGCGGCCCGGGGCATTGGACAGGCCACGGCCGTGGCGCTGGCCGAACGGGGCGCGCACGTGATCGGCGTGGACCTACGCGCCGGGGACATGGCCGAAACGGCCCGTCGGGTGGAAACGCTGGGTCGGCGTTTCGTCGCGCTCGAAGCGGACGTGGCCGACCGAGAAGCCGTGCGACGCGTGGTGGACAAGGCCGTAGCGGCCGGGGGCTTCTCGGTGCTGGTGAACAACGCGGGCGTGCTGCCAAGCGGGCCGTTTGCCGAGATAGACTTTTCGGTCTGGGCCCGGACGATCGACGTGGACCTGACCGGGCTCATGGCACTTACGCACGCAGCGCTCCCGCATCTGCTGGCGCAACCCCGGGCGCATATCGTGAACATCGCCAGCATTGCCGGGAAGTTCGGGGCCTCGGGGCTGGCCGCCTACTGCGCGGCCAAGCACGGCGTGGTGGGATTTTCCGAGGCGTTGCGTTTCGAGCTGCGACACACACGGGTGGGCGTGAGCTGCGTCTGTCCGACCATGGTCACCACGCGGCTGATCGAAGGCGTCCGGCGCTCCCCGCTGGTGCCGCTGGCCCGCCCCGAAGATGTAGCCCGGGCCGTCGTGCGGGCGATCGAGCACGATCTGCCCGAGGTGTTCGTGCCCCGCTACATGCGGCTCCTGGTGGAGGTGCTGCCGGCCGTGGCCCCTCCGCTTTTCCGCTGGCTGGTGCACCGCGACGCCGCCGCCGACGGCTGGCTCGAAGCGCGCCGACCGCTGCCGGAATGAACCTGCACGGCGGCGCGGCGTAGGCCCGAAAAAAATCGGAGCCGTGCCGATTCCCTTCTGGCGCAGGCTGTTCTGGAGCGGGTTGCACATTCCACTGCTGGCCGTTGCCCTGCTGGCGGGAAATGCCGCCCTGCTGCAGCTTTCCCTTTCGAAGCCACTCGTCGTGCTGGAGGCGTCCGGAGCCTGGATCGTGTACCTGCTGGATCGTTCGCTGGCGGTCGGGCCGGAGGACTACCTGAATCGACCGGGACGTGTGTCCTGGTGGCGAGAGCACCGGACGTTGCAACGCGGTGGGCTGGCATTCGGAGCGCTACTTGCCGGATGGGCCACGCTGCACCTGCAACCGGTCACGCTGATGGCCGGGGCCGGACTTGGCCTGGTAGGGTTGCTCTACGTGCTGCCGGGCGTGCGATTGAAACAGTGGGGCTTGCTCAAGCCGCTGTTGATCGCCGGCGCCTGGAGTCTGGGCACCACGCTGCTACCGGTTCTGGAAGCTGGACGAACGCCCGGCGCCGACCTGTGGCTGCTGACAGCCTATCGGCTGCTGTGGTTGCTGCCCAATCCGCTGCTGGCCGACTGGCCGGATCGCGTCGGCGATCTGGCTTCGGGGGTGCGCACGCCCGCCGTGCGCTGGTCTTACGGCACGCTGCGCCGCGTGGCGCTGAACCTGCTGCTCGGGGCGCTGGCCGTCGGCCTGATTTTCATGGCACATCTGAAACGACCGGAGGCCGCTGTTGACCTGCTCGGCGTGCTGCTTGTCGGCATGGTGCTCGGCGTCGCCCGCCACGGCATCACCGACGGCCATCTCGCCCTGCTCGATCTACTGGTAGCCTGGCCGGCTGTAACGGGGTGGATCCTCGGCTGAGAGAACCCCGCTGGCTTTGCGCGTATAAGCGCGGGCGCTTTCGATAGCCCGGAAATCTGCTCACCAGCAACCTTCAGAACGATGGAACTGCCGTTTCGATACATTGAGGAATTGTCCCGGTACGTGGGCCAGACCGTCACGCTCAAAGGCTGGCTGTACAACAAGCGAAGCTCGAAGGGGCTGCATTTTCTGATGTTGCGCGATGGTACGGGGCTTGTGCAGTGCGTGGTGGCGCAGGACAGGGTGGACGCCGACACTTGGCAGGTGGCCGAGGAGGCCACGCAGGAGTGCTCGCTGGAGGTGGTGGGTACCGTCGTGCGCGACGAGCGCCAGATCGGCGGCCACGAGGTGCACGTAGAACGCCTGCAACTCATCGGCCCTTCCGAAAACTACCCGATCACGCCCAAGCCGCACGGGATTGAGTTTCTGATGGACCACCGGCATCTGTGGCTGCGCAGCCGCCGGCCATGGGCCATCATGCGCATTCGTAACCGGGTGATCCGGGCCATCCACGATTTTTTCCAGGAGCGCGGCTTTCTGCAACTCGACGCGCCGATCCTGACGGGCAACGCCGTCGAGGGCACCACGACGCTGTTCGAGATCGACTACTTCGGCGACAAAGCCTACCTGAGTCAGAGTGGCCAGCTCTACGCCGAGGCCATGGCCATGGCCTTCGGAAAGGTGTACACGTTCGGCCCGACGTTCCGTGCCGAAAAGTCCAAAACGCGCCGGCACCTGACCGAATTCTGGATGATCGAGCCGGAAATGGCGTTCTGCGATCTGGAAATGAACATGGCGCTGGCCGAGGAGCTGGTGGTGCACATCGTGCAGGAGGTGCTGCGCCACTGCCGGACCGAACTGGAGGTGCTCGGCCGTGACATTGCGGCGCTGGAGCGCGTGCAGCCGCCATTCCCGCGCCTGACCTACTCGGAGGCCGTCGAACTGCTCCGAAGCGATGAGACTGCCCGCATGATCGATGCCCGCATCGAAGCGCTGAAAGAAGAGCAACGGCAACTCGAAACCGAACGGGCCGAAAACCGGCGACGCTACGGGCAGGCCAAAAAGGCCGAAAAGCGGCGCATCGACGCCCGCGAGATCGAAATCAACCAGCGCCTGGACGAAATCGAAAAAGAACTGGAAAACCTGCCGCTCTGGAAGGAGTCGGCCCGGAATTTCCAGTGGGGCAACGACTTTGGCAACAGCGACGAGACGGTGCTGACCTGGCACTTCGACCGGCCGATCATCGTCCATCGCTTTCCGGCCGCCATCAAAGCCTTCTATATGAAGCGCGACCCGGAAGACGACCGCCTGGCGCTCGGCATGGACGTGCTCGCGCCGGAAGGCTACGGCGAGATCATCGGGGGCGGCCAGCGGGCCGACGACCTGGCCTTTCTGGAGGCCCAGATCGAGGCGCACGGCCTACCCCGCGAGGCGTTCGAGTGGTACCTGGACCTGCGCCGCTACGGCTCGGTACCGCACAGCGGGTTCGGGCTCGGACTCGAACGGACGCTGGCCTGGATCTGCGGCGTGCACCACGTGCGGGAGGTGATCCCCTTCCCGCGGCTGCTCGGCCGCCTGACACCGTGATCAGAGTTCAGGGAAGCCAGGGAGGAAATCGCAACCGTTCAGTACCAGCAGGGCCAGCAGGCTCAGGCCGAGCACGAGGCGAAACGAAAGGCGTCGCATGAGAGACTCCGTCTGGTGGCGGATGGATTTTCAGCCAAAGACGGTGCGCATTGCAATTGGTGCGTATAGTTCGGGCGTTAGATGCCCGGGGGAATCGGTTTGTGTGCCTTGATCCTGACGGTGGGCGCGTAAGGCGATCTCGGTCGGTATGGTGTAAGTCCGTGCGAATGATCCGGGGTGCTTCGTTCATACAGGAGAGTTGCCTGTCAATCAAACGGAGGGTTATTATGCGTTTGCTGCTGATCGGTCTGGCGATGGTCTGGACGGGGTGTCTGACCGCCCGGGCGCAGGTGGTACGGGTGGGGACGGAGGCGCCCGCCGTTCCGACGATCACCGTGCAGGGCGAAGGCGTGGTGCGGGTGCAGCCGGATCGGGCCACGCTGCGCTTTGCGGTGGTCACGCGCGATCTGGATCCGGAACAGGCCCGTCGGCGCAACGCCGAGGCGTCGCGCCGGGCGCTCAACGCCGTGCGGGCACTGGGCATTGACGAACGGAAACTCCATCTGGAAGCGCTGACGCTGCACCCGATGCGGGAATACAACCCGGACCTGCGTCGGTGGGAGGAGAAAGGCTATGAGGTGCAGCGCGTACTGCGCGTAGAACTGGACGATCTGGATCGCCTTCCAGAGGTGGTAGCCCGCGTGGTGCAGCAGGGGGCCAACCGGCTGCAGGGCATTCAGTACGACGTCTCGAACCGAGAGGCGGTGCGGCTGGCGGCGCTGCAGGCGGCCGTCCGCAACGCCCGCGAGAAAGCCCGACAGATGCTGGCCGAATTGAATCGAGAAGTGGGCGATCCGATTCGGATCACCGAGCAGGCGCTGGAATTTCCGCGGCCGCTCTGGCGGGCCGACGTGGCCGCGCTGCGTACGGCCGAAGCGGCGCCCGAGCCCGAGGCCTATGCCGCCGGCGAGATCGAGGTGCAGGCGCGCGTGGAGATCACCTTTGCCATCCGTTGAGTGGCCGGGCGGAGACGCTCGGAGGTCTGCGTCCGGGCCACCTGTGGCGAAGTTGCTTCGCCGGCGGCCCGGAGATATTCCAGCACTTCCGGTAAGATCTCGGAAATGTGGCGGGGACGGTCGCTCATGGCGTTATCGGATGGTTGTTTTGCCAACGTGGTGACAGTATAGGGTTCAGGTGGTGACAGCTATGTGTCACACCCTGTTTTCGCCGAACGCTCAAGCCCGGCCGTTGACCCCGGCTATGCCGGACCGTAAATTAGGCGGCGGTTGCAACGTGCAGCGATGAAGCGATTGCGGCATATCGGCGTATTGCGCAGCGTGAGCCTGGGGCTCGCGCTGGCGCTGCTGGTCGGTGCGGTGCGTCCGCTCTGGCCAGTCTCCGGCGCTTCGTATGCCGCCTGGCTGCGCGTGCAACTGCGAGGTGCGCTGGCCGAATCGGTGCTGGAGGAGGGGCTTCAGGATGCGCTGGCCGATCGACCTGCCACGCCGGAAGCGTTCGTGCGGGCATTCCTGCGGGCCTGTGCACAGAAAGAAGGGAAAGCGGCCATCCGGGCGGCGCTGGGGCTTCCGGCCGAGGCTTCGGACGAGACCGTGGTGGCCTGGCTGCTGGGGCTGGTGCCTCGCCTGGTGGCCGAGCCGATCCTGACCCCGCTGTTGCAGGCAAGCGGTGGAGCGCTTCTGGCAGGTCTGCAGCGGGTCGTTACGGCGGTTTTTGCCGCCAATCCTGATCTCCGGGAGTACCCTCCGGCGCTGATCTTGCCGGTTGCGCTCGACGTGCCGGTCTCTGCGACGACGACCCTTCTGTTCGGTGCCGTTCTCCCGATGGGTCCGTAGGGGCCACCGGCCTTTTTATTTACCTGCTTACGGTAGAGCGCACGAGCGCGCTGTGCTCCTTTTGACGGATCCTGTTGATCACCATCATCACAGAGGACATGAAACGCAACGGTTTTAAAATAGGTGTTACGCTGGCGCTGCTGTTGCTCTGCGGGTACTACCTGTACCCGACGGTTCGATATGCCCTGCTGCAGCGCAAGCTCAACCGCATGTCGGAAGAGGAACGGGCCGCCTTCATCGAGGCCAATTATGGAACGATCCAGAGCCTGCGGGAGCGCGCCCTGAAGCTGGGACTCGACCTGCAGGGCGGTATGCACGTGACGCTCGAGGTGCGGGTGGACGCGCTGATCCGGGAGCTGGCCACCGACGTGGATGAGACGTTCGAGGAGGTGCTGGCGGCCGCCCGTGAGCGTGCCCGCTCCGGCGACGTGTCGTTGATCGACGCCTTCGTGGAGGAGTTCGAGCGGCGCGATCCCAATGCGCGGCTGTCGCGTTACTTCCGAAATCCGGACGCCGGCATCACGCGGCGTTCGTCGAACGAAGAGGTGGCCGCCTACCTGCGCCAGCAGGCCGAGGAGGCGGTCAACCGCGCCATCGAGATCATCCGCGACCGCGTGGACCGTTACGGCGTGACGGAGCCGGTCATCCAGAAGCAGGGAACCCGCCGCATTGTGGTCGAGCTGCCGGGCGTGGACGATCCCGAGCGCGTGCGGCGGCTGCTGCGGGGGACGGCCCGCCTGGAATTCCGCCTGATGGCCGACCCGCAACTGTTGCAGGCCGCGCTTCAGGACATCATCGCCTATTACGAACCCGACACGACGGCTACATCCGATACGCTGGCGGCCGCCGACACGGCCGCGGCCGATACCTCGCTGGCCGCGCTGCTGGGCGAGCAGCCGTCGCCGGAGCGTCCGCGCAACCCGCTGCTGGCCGTCATGCAACCGGTGGGGCAGGGCGTGGTGTTCGGCATCGTGGCCGGTCCCGACACGGCCGAGGTAAACCGCCTGCTCAGGAATCCCGAGGTGCAGGCGCTGCTGCCATCCGGCATTGAACTGCTCTACACCGCCAATCCGGTCGGCACCGACGAGCAGGGCCGGCCGCTCTACTACCTGCTGGGGGTGCGTAAAGACGTGGAACTGACCGGCGAGGTGATCACGGACGCCCGCGTCGAATTCGACGAACTGAACCGGCCCCAGGTGTCGATGACCATGAACTCGGAGGGCGCCCGCATCTGGGCCCGCCTGACCGGGGCCAACGTGGGCAAGCACATCGCCATCGTGCTCGACAACGTGGTCTACTCCTATCCCGTGGTCAACGAACGCATTCCGAGCGGTCGCTCGTCGATCACCGGACTGGATTCTCGGGAGGAAGCCCAGGACATCGTGACCGTGCTCAAGTCCGGTGCGCTGCCGGCACCGGTGGACATCATCGAAGAGCGGACGGTCGGGCCCAGCCTGGGCGAGGCATCGATTCGGGCCGGACTGCGCTCGGTGCTGACCGGGTTGCTGCTCGTGGCGCTGTTTATGATCTTTTACTATCGCACGGGCGGCATGATCGCCGACCTGGCACTGGTGCTCAACATCATCTTCATTCTGGGCATTCTGGCCGCTTTTAACGCAACGCTGACACTGCCGGGTATCGCCGGTATCGTGCTGACCATCGGTATGGCCGTCGACGCGAACGTGCTCATCTTCGAGCGCATTCGCGAGGAACAGGCCACGGGCAAGACGCTCAGGGCGGCCATCGATCTGGGCTACTCGAAGTCGTTCAGCGCCATCTTCGACGCGAACATCACCACGTTCTTCACCGGCGCGATCCTGTACTCGTTCGGCGTCGGACCCATTCAGGGCTTTGCCGTGACGCTGATGGCCGGTATCGCCGCTTCCATGTTCAGCGCCATCGTCATCACGCGGATCATTTTCGACTACCTGGTGCTGGAGCGGAAACTGATGGTCAGTGTGGGCTAACCAAACCGGGAGATAACGACCATGCGAATCTTTGAAAATGCCAATTACCCGTTCGTGCAGAACCGGAAGAAGGCTTACGTCTTCTCCGGCGTGCTCATGCTGTTGAGCCTGGTGTCGCTGGTCACGCGTGGATTGGAGCTGGGCATCGACTTCAAAGGCGGTGTGGAGTTCATTGTGAGCGGGGCAACAGAGCCCGGCGCTACCGCCATCCGTGAGGCGCTGACGCCCGTGCTTGGCGCCGAGCCCGAAGTGAAGACGTATGGCGAGGACATTCTGATCCGGGTGGCGGCCGAGGGCGACATCAACGAAGTGCAGCAGCAGATCGTTGAGACGATCCGCCAGCGCTTTCCGGAAACGCAACCCGAGGTGGTGCAGACGAACATCGTTGGGCCACGCTTCGCTGAGGACCTCAAACGCGGCGCCATTTACTCGATTCTGGGCTCATTGCTCGTCATCTTCGTGTACATCCTGATCCGCTTCGAGTGGCGTTTTAGTCTGGGAGCCGTGGTGGCACTCTTCCACGACGTGCTCATCACGCTCGGGTTGTTTTCCTTTTTGCACGGCTGGTTGCCGTTTTCGCTGGAGATCGATCAGACGATCATTGCCGCCTTCCTCACCATCGTGGGGTATTCGCTCAACGATACGGTGATCGTTTTTGATCGAATTCGGGAGTATACGAACCTCTTTAAGACCAAGCCGTTTGAGGAGGTGGTGAATCTCTCAGTTAATGCTACGCTGAGCCGTACGATCATCACCTCGGGCACGACCTTGCTGGTCGTCGTGATCCTCTTTATATTCGGAGGGGAGGTGTTGCGGGGCTTTTCGTTCGCACTGATTGTGGGTATCGTGATCGGTACGTATTCGTCGATCTTTTTGGCCTCGCCCGTGGTCATTGAGCTGCGGGCGCGGGCCTCGGTCCGACGACTGGCAACGGCTCGTTAATTCAAACCGGTAAGCAGCAATGAATTTCTCCATCGAAGAACGCTACAATGCGGTCGTCATCACGCTGAAGGGCAACGTGATGGGCGGCCCGGACGGAGTCAAACTCCACGAAAAGATTCACGAACTGATCCGGGAAGGAAAGAAAAATGTGGTGGTGGATCTGTCGAAGGTGAAGTTCATGAACTCCAGCGGTCTGGGCATGCTCATCAGCGCGCTGACCTCGCTGCGCAATGCCGGCGGGGATCTGCGCCTGGCGAACGTAGCCGACCGCATTCAGTCGCTGTTGATGATCACGAAACTGATCACCGTCTTCAAGCATTACGATTCGGTGGAGGAAGCGGTCAAAAGCTTTGAGAACGATCCGCCGGTTCCGGTGGAGCAGGCCACCTGAACTTCATGGCGAACCTCCCTTGCGGCTCAAAGGCGACGGTACGAAGCCGTCGCCTTTGCCATGTTTGCTTTGCTTGTAGAACAAAAAGTAGCCAGCAATGCCGGTAACGGTTGTCATCGGAAGCCAGTGGGGCGACGAAGGCAAAGGTAAGATCGTCGATCTGCTCAGCCAGGACGTGGACATCGTCGCCCGCTATCAGGGGGGCGCCAATGCAGGCCACACGATCTGCTGGGGCGACAAAACTTTCGTGCTGCATCTGGTGCCCAGCGGCATCTTTCACGAAGGCGTCACCTGCGTGATCGGCAACGGCGTCGTGCTCGATCCAGTGGCGCTGCTCGAAGAAATCCGCATGATTCGCTCGCTGGGCTACGAGGTGGAGGGGCGGCTGTTGATCTCACACAATGCCCACCTGATCATGCCCTACCACCGCAAGCTGGAAGAGGCGCGCGAGCGCTTCCGCGACGCCGACGCCATCGGCACGACCGGCCGCGGCATCGGTCCCGCCTACATGGACAAGTTCGCCCGCACGGGCATCCGGGTGGTGGACCTGCTCGACCGGGACGTGCTCCGCAAGAAGCTCAAACAGGCCATTGAGGAGAAAAACGCCATCCTGCGTGAGGTCTACAAGGCCGAAGCGCTCGACGTGGACGCGATCATCGAGGAATACGTCGAGTTTGACAAGCTCATCGACCCGTACGTCACCGATACGGCTGAGTACCTGAACCGGGCGCTGCGCGAGGGCAAGCACATTCTGGCCGAGGGCGCCCAGGGCTCGCTGCTCGACGTGGACTTCGGCACCTATCCGTACGTGACTTCCAGCCACCCGACCGTCGGAGGCTGCTGCACGGGTCTGGGCATTCCGCCCACGGCCATCACGCGCATCATCGGGATCGTCAAGGCCTACTGCACTCGCGTGGGCAACGGACCGTTCCCGACCGAGCAGGACAACGAGATCGGTGAACGGCTACGCGAAGTCGGGCACGAGTACGGGGCCACGACCGGGCGGCCACGTCGCTGCGGCTGGCTCGACCTGGTGGCCCTCCGCTATTCGTCGATGATCAACGGCTTCACGGAGCTGGCCATCACGAAGCTGGATGTGCTGACGGGCTTCGAGGAGCTGCCCGTCTGCACCCGCTACCGGTACGACGGCAAGGTCAGCCAGCGCTTCCCGAGCGAGGCCCAGACGCTCGAAAAAGTCGAGCCCCTCTACGAGGTGCTGCCCGGCTGGCACGAAGACATCACGGGCGCCAGCCGGCTGGAGGATCTGCCCGAGGCGGCCCGACGCTACCTGGAATTCATTGCCCGCTTTACCGGCGTGGACATCAG
>Ga0065723_100080_pt1 | contig 51377 bp, 53 predicted proteins | sample TheenrcuSG05Z960_FD_59110 | JGI IMG/M metagenome (GOLD analysis project Ga0065723, IMG submission 59110) | Thermophilic enrichment culture from UC Davis - Sample SG0.5Z960 | ecosystem: Engineered > Solid waste > Grass > Composting > Bioreactor | place: USA: University of California, Davis
GAGCTCGCCCAGCGCGTAGTGAATCCGCCCGCGAACCCGGTTGATGTCGGCGTCGCTCTCGTAGAGGAGCCGATGGTAAAGCGTCCGGGCCTCTTCGACCGCTCCCATGGCCTGATAGATGCGAGCGCGCAGGTAGGTCAGCTCGGCCCGACGGGCAAAGTGCTTGTCGTCGCGTTCCATACGGCGGAGTCGCTCCAGCGCGGCTTCCGGATCGAGGTGCAGCCCCTGAATGCGGACGGCCTGCCACTCGGCGGCATAGGCCAGCTCGTAGTCGGGCCGGTAGCGACGCACGCGATCGAAGGCCGCGTAGGCGCAGGCGTAATCCTGAAGCGTTTCGCAGAGCTGCCCCAGCAGAAAGTATCCTTTTGCGCCGAGCGACCGCTCCGGCACGCGCTGCAAGCCGGCCTCCAGCGCCTGACGGGCCTCCTCCCAGCGTTCCTGTTGCACGTAGAGATCGGCCTGCAGCAGTAAGAAGCGCGACCGCCAGTCGGTGGGCAGTGCTTCACGGGCCAGCGTTTCCTGCAGCACAGTCTGCGCCTCGTCGAAGGAGCGGGCGGCCACCAGCGAACGCGCCAGCCAAAAACGCGCCTCCAGTTCCTTTGCCCCGCCCAGCGCGATCACCTCGCGGAATTTCTGCGCGGCACCGGCGTAGTTGCCTAAATAGAAATAGGACTGGCCGATCAGCATGAGCGCATCGTCGACCCATTTCGAGCCGGGATGCCGTCGTACCACCTCGGCGCTTTTTTCGATAGCCTTGTTGAAGGCGGCCGCGTTCGCCGTACGCGTCGGCGGTCCGAACAGGGTCAGGTAAGCGGTCGGATCGATCGGCTGCTCCTGCTGAGCGCGCAGGCCGCGCACGCCTTCGTCAAAGGATTTCCGGGCATTGTAGAAGGTATTATAGTAGGCGCGGAAGTCGGTGAACTGACGTCCCAGAAACGAGCTGGAGCTGCAGCCGGCCAGCANGCTCCCTGCAAACAGCAGGCCCAGTAGCATGCGGGCGCGTNTAAACCACAGGTCTGGCCCTGAGCGGCGCATGGCAGATAGTCCGATCGCGCGTTGTCCATCNGGCCGGCGGCAGGGAGCGAACGCGCACTCCGGGCAATGGTTCGGGTCCGGAACGCCTCCTGTAACGGCAACGTTAAGCGGCCGGTCAACCGGTATTCGGCCCATGTCCACGCCCACCAAGCTGCCCGACCGCATTTTTCGCGATTTCAGCGCGTTTGGTCTGGGTCTGATGCAACAGGTGGCCCGGCGTCTGGCGCCCACCCGCCTTCGTCCCGTGCACATCACCTGGCTTTTCCTGCTGGACGGACTGCTGGCCGCGTGGCTGGTGCGGCGTGGGCAACGCCGCACCGACCGCCTGGCCGCGCTGTTGCTGGTCGGGAAGCACCTGCTGGACGGGCTCGACGGAGCGCTGGCCCGCCACCAGCGCCCTTCCCGGCTGGGCCGCTATTTCGACTCGATTGCAGACTTCGTGGTGAACGTGGCCCTGTTTGCGGCCGTGGCCGAGCGGCGAGGCGGGCGACTCCGCGACCGATTGCTTTCGGCCACAGGCCTGCTGGCCATGCTGCTGCAGGGCTCGCTGTACAACTTTTACTATGTGCGCTATCGCCACCATCTTGCCGGTGAGCGCACCAGCCTGCCCGACGAACGTGAGGCCCGGCCTTATCCCTGGGATCCGCCCCGGCTTACGCGGCTGCTCCAGCGCCTCTATCTCCTGCTGTACGGCTGGCAGGATCGACTCGTGGCCCGGCTGGACGTCTGGCTGACCGGCCCGCAAGCGCCCCCGCTTCCTTCGCCCGCGCTCATGACGGCGCTATCCACGCTGGGACTGGGCCTGCAGCTGGCCGTGGCCGCCGCGTTGCTGTTTTTCGGCCAGGCCGCCCGGCTGCCGCAGATCTTTCTGGGGCCGTATCTGCTCTGGAGCGGCCTACTGCTCGGCTGGCGTGCCCGCGAAGCCCGAGCGCTTACTCGATCCGACTGACGTGCACCATGTTGGTGCGTCCTTTGGCCGGCAGCGGCATCCCGGCCGTGATGACCACCAGATCGCCCGGCCTGACCAGTCCCTGTTCTTTTAGAATCCGGTGCACCAGTTGCACGCCCTGGTCCGTGTCGCGCTGAAAGGGAATCGAAAAGGCGCGCGTGCCCCAGAGCAGGCTGAGCTGGGGGACAACGCGGGGATTGTCGGTGAAGGCATAGACCGGAACGGGCGGCCGGTGGCGTGCGATCATACGGGCCGTGCTGCCCGTGGCCGTCAGGCAGGCGATCGCCACGGCGCCCACCTGCTCGGCAAGCTGACAGGCCGTATAGCCAATGGCTTCGGTGACCGACTCGGCCTCGTCGGCGCCTTTCGGGATGTGCAGCCCGTGGCCCCGACTTTCGCGAATCTCGCGCCGGAAGCGTTCGGCCTGCCGGATGATCTCGTCCATCACCTGCACCACGCGCACCGGATATTTACCGGTGGCCGTCTCGCCCGAAAGCATCAGCGCGTCGCTGCCGTCCAGCACCGCATTGGCCACGTCGCTGGCCTCGGCACGCGTGGGCCGTGGGTTCTCGATCATGCTTTCGAGCATCTGCGTGGCCGTGATGACCGGCTTGGCTGCGGCCAGACACTTCCGGATGATGCGTTTCTGCACGGCCGGCACCTCAGCCAGCGGCATTTCGATCCCCAGATCACCGCGCGCCACCATGATCCCGTCGGCCTGCGCCAGAATCTGATCGATCTTGGCCACCGCTTCCGGCTTTTCGATCTTGGCGATCACGCGCACTTCTTTGCCGGAGTCCCGCACGCGGCGCATCAGATCGGCCACGTCTGTTTCGCTTCGCACGAACGAAAGCGCGATCAGGTCCACTTCCATCTGCAGGCCGAACTCCAGATCGCGCAGGTCCTTTTCAGTAAGCGACGGCGTGGAGTTGCGCAAGTGGGGCAGGTTGACGCCCTTGCGCGAGCGAAGCGGTCCGCCAACCACCACCTCCGTAATCACGTCCTCGCCTTCCACGTCCACGATTTTCAATTCCAGCAGGCCGTCGTCCAGCAGAATGCGGCCGCCGGGCTCCACGTCCTGCGCCAGCGTGGGATAGTTCACGAAGATGCGGGTCTGCCCGTCGGCCCGCTCAGGATGGGCCGTCAGGACCAGCCGCTGCCCCTCGTGGATCAGAATGCCGCCCTCGGCCACTTCACCGAGGCGGATCTTGGGGCCCTGCAGATCCTGCAGGATGGCCACGTCGCGCCCGAGCTTGCGCGCCTCCTCCCGGACGATTTCGATGCGGCGGCGATGCTCCTCATGGTTGCCGTGCGAAAAATTCAACCGGGCCACATCCATGCCGGCCTCAATGAGCTTTCGGATGGTCTCGCGATCCGACGAGGCCGGTCCCAGCGTACAGACGATCTTCGTGCGGCGTGTCATGGGTCAGACGGACCTGTTCGCGATCCGGCAAAGCTACGATAAAAAACCGGACGGGTTCAAACCGAGCCGCCTGNCCTGAAGCGCTTACGAAGACAGGCTTCCCGNCAAATTCAAAGCTGGGGCACCTGGGCCCGCAGGGCTTCAGCCTGCCGAAGCGCCGANGCGATCATCATGAGCTCTCCGACGTTTTCCAGCGTCAGCAGGCCGACAAGCTGCCCGTTGTGCACGACGGGCAGCGCCTCGCAGCCGGTTTCCTGCATGCGCAGAAAGGCTTCTTCGAGCATGGCCGTATCCTCGATGGGCCGGCAAGTCGCGCGCATCGCGTCGCGCACCCGGCCCGACTGTCCCTCGCGGGCCAGCGCGTGCAGCAGTGCTTTCCGGGTCAGCACGCCCACCACCTGCCCGTTCTCGACCACCGGAAAATCGTGTTCCGCTCCGGCCAGCAGGGCCTCGACCGCCCGCCCCAGCGTGTCGTCCGGGTGCAACACCTGAAAGCGCGTCATCATGGCCTGCCGCACCGGAATGCCCTGCGTGAGCGAGCGGAACATGGCCTGCTGCGCTTCCTGCTGAGCGCCCACGTACACGAACAGCGCGATGAACAGCAGAATCGGGTTGAAGCTGATAAGCCCGAACAATCCGAACAACACGGCCATACCCTGCCCGATGCTGGCGGCAATCTGCGTGGCGCGCACGTAGTTCATGCGCAACGCCAGCAGGGCCCGGAGCACGCGGCCGCCGTCCATGGGAAAAGCCGGCAGCATGTTGAAGCCCACCAGCAGCAGGTTGATCCACATCAGCGACGTCAGAAAATGCAGGCGGGGCTGCACCAGCGCATTCGGGTCGAAGCTGCCGCCCACGGCCCAGAGCACCAGCGCCAGCACCGTGGCGATCACCAGATTGACGGCCGGCCCGGCCACGGCAATCCAGAACTCCTGGATGGGCTCCTCCGGGATGCGCTGCAGCCGGGCCACCCCACCGATCGGGTACAGCGTGATGTCGCGCGTGGGGACTCCGAAGCGTCGCGCCATGAGCGCATGGCCCAGCTCGTGCAGCACCACGCACCCGAAGACCACCAGGACCAGCAGCACGCCCGCCAGCGCCGCCTGCACCCCCACACCGTGCAGCAGGTAAAATGCAAAAATGCCGGCGATCAGCAGGCCGAACGTCCAGTGTAGATAAATGTCGATGCCGGCTATCCGGCCGATNCGCAGGGCGCCTTTCATCTGCGTTGCGCTTACCGTTACGTTCGTTTCCCACGCAATCCCGTTTGTACCGGGGCTTGCGCTTCTTTTGAAAGATAGACATGAATGCCCCGGAAAAAAACCGGCGATGTCAGCGCATCCGGGCTTTTCTTCGAGCCATGCGGCATTAAACCCGGCCAGCGGCATCCTGCTTGCCTGTCTGTTTAACCTCGGGAAAATTTTGTATCTTTAGAGAAGTCGCCGAGCGATCACCCCCCTCTCTACCCGCCAATCTCATATGGGATCGCTGATTTACTGATGCATGAGGAGGCCACACCCCGTGTGGCGGACGTGATCCGACGGATATGATCGGGCGGACACAGGGGTCCGCCCCTACGGGATAGGGAAAGCGCGCGGTCCCCGGCCTTTGATCCGGCCCGTGAACGGTCCGCCCCTACGGGATAGGGAAAGCGTCAAGGATCTGTAGGGGCGCACCGCAGTGTGCGCCCGTGCTTTCTCACATGCACTATGATTTCCCGGAAATCATAGTGCATCGGGTAAACGCGCTGCCACACTCGCCCAGGAAGATTCGCTGGTGGTGCTGGTCGATATGGAAACCGGCGAAGTGTTGCCGGTCACCACGGCCCGCGAGGAACTGCCTGAGCGTGCCCGGCTGGCCCTCCGAAGCGTCTACCCGAATCCGGCCAACCGGACGGCGGTGGTCGTCGTGCAGGTGCCCCGGACCGAGCGCATCCGCCTGGTCGTCTACAACCTGCTGGGCCAGGAAGTGGCCCGGCTGATCGATGCCCCGGTGGCGGCCGGCGAGCACCGGCTGCGCTGGTCGGTAGGTACCTTACCGGCGGGGTTGTACCTGGTACGGCTGCAGGGCAGCGAGGGCGTACAGACGTTGCCCGTCGTCGTGGCCCACTGATCGCCGGGCAAGCATCGGCAGCAGTGAAAGGTCCGGGCACCGAAGGCCCGGACCTTTTTTCTGTTGAAACTCCCCTGTACCCGGCGGCATTCTTTTCTGTCCCGTATATCTGTATCACCGGTTCCGGACGCGCATCCGGAAAGGTCATTCAATGGGCCTGTTGATCTTTTACCTGGCGCTGGCGCTGGGCGTCTCGTTTCTGTGCTCCATCATGGAGGCGGTGCTGCTCAGCGTCACGCCGTCGTACGTGGCTGCTCATCAGCATACGACAACCGGTCGGCTGCTGCAGCGCCTCAAGCGCGACATCGACCGACCGCTGGCGGCCATCCTGAGCCTGAACACCATCGCCCATACGGCCGGTGCAGCCGGAGCAGGCGCACAGGCTGCAAAAATCTTTGGCGACGCCTACGTGGGCATCATTTCGGGCATATTGACGCTGCTGATCCTTGTCCTTTCCGAGATCATTCCGAAGACCGTGGGCGCCCTCTACTGGCGTGCATTGGCTCCGGCCGTGGCCCGCATGCTGCCTCCCATGATCTGGATCCTTTATCCGTTCGTACTGCTTTCCAAAGGCATCACGCGCCTGCTGGCCCGCGAGCGTCGAGCGCCCTCGATCAGCCGCGAAGAGCTGGCCGCCCTAGCCGAGCTGGGACGCCAGCAGGGCGTCTTCGAGCAGGAAGAACTGCGCATCCTGAAAAACCTGCTGCGCTTTCACGCACTGCGGGCCAAGGACATCATGACGCCGCGCACGGTCGTCTTCGCGCTGCCCGAAGAGCTGACCATCGCCGAGGTGCTGCGCCGCCATCCCGAACTGCGCTTCTCGCGCATTCCCATCTACCGGAAAACGAAGGACCACATCACCGGCTATGTCTTGAAAGATGAAATCCTGCTCCGCGCCGCCCGCGACGAAGGCGACATTCCACTTCACCAGCTACGACGCGAAATCCTGGTGGTGCCGGAGAACCTGCCGCTGCCTGAGTTGTTCGAGCGCATGCTGAACCGACTGGAACACATAGCGCTGGTGATCGACGAGTACGGCGGCACGGCGGGCATCGTAACACTCGAGGATGTGGTCGAAACCCTGCTGGGGCTGGAAATCGTGGACGAGGTCGATTCGACGCGCGACATGCAGGAGCTGGCCCGCCAGCAGTGGCGACGCCGCGCGGCCCGGCTGGGNCTGCTTCCGGAATCGGAAGCGGCGGCCGAGTCCNCTGNCGCCGCCGAACGCGAGGCCGCCGTGCGTCTGGGTCTGACCGGTGGTCCTCCCCACCCGAATCGCTGACCATGAAACGGCTGGAAGATTATCCCGACGCCCACCTGCGCCGGTTCGAGCGGCCACCCCTGCCTCCTCCGGAGGCCGTTCGTGACGTGTACCTGATCGGCATCTGCGGCACGGGCATGGGCACGCTGGCCCTGCTGCTCCGGGAAGCGGGCTATCAGGTCCGCGGCAGCGATGCGGCCGCCTATCCGCCCATGAGCACCCTGCTACGCCGCCACGGCATTGCGTTTTATGAAGGCTTCGATCCGGCCCATCTGGAGCCCCCGCCGGACCTGGCCGTCGTGGGCAACGCCTGCACGCCCACGCATCCCGAGGCGGCCGCAGCCCGCGAACGTCGGCTGCCGCAATGCTCCCTGCCCGAAGCGCTCGCCCACTTCTTCCTGCAATACCGCCAGCCGGTCGTCGTGGCCGGCACGCATGGCAAGACCACCACGGCGGGCCTGCTGGCCCACGTGCTGGACCGGGCCGGACTGGATCCGGGCTTTTTCATCGGCGGCGTCATGATCGGGGCCGAAACGAGTGGCCGTGTCGGCTCTGGCCCCTGGTTCGTCGTCGAGGGCGACGAGTACGACAGCGCCTACTTCGACAAACGCCCCAAATTTCTGCACTATCGTCCGGAGGCCGTTCTGCTGACGTCCATCGAGTTCGATCACGCCGACCTGTACGACGACCTGGACGACTACCGGGAAGCGTTCGANCAGCTGGTCGCGCTGCTGCCCCCCGAAGGGCTGCTGATAGCGCACGGCGACGACCCGACGGTCCGCCAGGTCGCGCGCTCCTGCCGCGCTCAGGTGCGCACCTACGGGCTGCACACGCTCTGCGACGTGACGGTCGGGCAGGTGTATCCGACGTTCGANGGNCAGCACTTCACCCTGATCGTGGACGGACGCGAGCTGGGGCGCTTCTTCCTGCCGCTGAGCGGCCGCCACAACCTGCGCAATGCGCTGGCCGTGTGTGCCTTCGCGCTGCAGGTGGGTCTGTCGCCCGACCAACTGCGCGAGGGACTGGCCAGCTTCCCCGGCATGAAACGTCGGCTGGAGGTGCGGGGCGAGGCCGGCGGCGTGCTCGTGGTGGACGATTTTGCGCACCACCCGACGGCCGTCCGCGAGACGCTCCGCGCCGCCCGCCAGCGCTGGCCGGATCGCCGCCTGGTGGCCGTCTTNGAGCCGCGCTCCAACTCGAGCCGCCGCAAACGCTTCGAGCAGGCCTACATGGANGCTTTCGACGACGCCGACGAGGTATGGCTGAGCATGCCCCCGTTTCGACACAACGACCGGCCCGAGGACTTTTTCGATCCCGAATCGGTNGCGGCNGGCATCCGGGCACGGGGCATTCCGGCNCACGTGGCCGAGGGGGCCGACGNGCTGCTTCCGCTTTTATTGGAAGCGCTTCGNCCNGGTGACATCGCCCTGATCATGAGCAACGGCGCCTTNGGCAACCTGCACGAACGCCTGCTGCGNGCGCTNCAGCACCAGACNGAACCGGCNACGTCGCGAACGACCCATGACCTTTCCGCGTGAACTGACCGACGCACGCGGCCGCACGATCCGCCTTGCCCGTCCACCTCGCCGCATCGTCTCGCTCGTGCCCAGCCTGACCGAGCTGCTGGCGGCGCTCGAGCTGGATGAGGCCGTCGTGGGACTGACCCGTTTCTGCGTGCGCCCGCCCGACTGGAAGCGCTGCAAAACGATCGTGGGCGGCACCAAACAGGTCAACTACGAGCGGCTGCTGGGCCTGCAGCCCGATCTGGTCCTGGCCAACCTGGAGGAGAACACCCGCGAAATCGTCGAGACGCTGGATCCGCATGTGCCTGTTTTTGTCACCCACGTACGAACGCTGGAGGAAGCGCTGCAGATGATTCGCCAGGTCGGCTACCTGACCGGCACCGAAACGGCCGCCGAAGCGCTGGCCACTACCATTGCCGAACGCTTTGCGGCACTGCCGACCTATCCGCCCCGGCGCACGCTCTATCTGATCTGGCGCGATCCATACATGAGCGTCGGTCGCGACACGTTCATCCACGACATGCTCCGGCGCGGAGGCTTCGAGAACGTGTGTGCCGACCGGACGCGCTATCCGGTGCTGACGCCTGAGGAAATCCGCGCACTGCGCCCCGAAGTCGTGCTGCTCAGCAGCGAACCCTATCCGTTCAGGGAAAAGCACATCGAGGAGCTACGGCAGCTGTGTCCCGAGGCCACGTTCCTGCTGGTCGACGGACAGCCCTTCTCCTGGTACGGCGCCCGGCTGCTGGAGACACCCGCCTATCTGAACCACCTGCAGACGCAACGGCCCGCCCGGTTGCTATCCTGACCGGCGTTTGGTATTCTTCGGGCATCGTCAACCTGCCTGATGATTCCCATGCGTTTGATCGTTTTCGCAGGGCTGCTGGCCGGACTGCTGGCGGCCTGTCGCTCCGAGGAGCAGCGGCTGCTGGAACATGCCCGCGCGCTCACGCAACGGTTCATCCTCATCGACGGCCACATCGACGTGCCCTACCGGCTGCGTCAGTTTCCGGAAGACATCACCCGGCGCACCGAGCTGGGCGACTTCGACTACGAGCGCGCCCGCGCAGGCGGTCTGGACGCCCCGTTTTTCTCCATCTACCTGCCGGCCGAGCTGCAGGACACGCCCGGTGCTTCTAAAGCGCTGGCCGATTCGTTGATCGACATGGTCGAAGCGCTGGCCCGTCAGGCCCCCGACAAGTTCATGCTGGCGCGTTCGCCGGAGGACGTGCGCCGGGCCCATCGGGAGGGACGCATTGCCCTGCTCATGGGCATGGAGAACGGCTCCGGACTGGAAGGCGAGTTGCGCAACGTCGCCTATTTCTACGAGCGGGGCATCCGGTACATCACGCTCACCCATGCCCGCGTCAACCAGATCTGCGACAGTTCCTACGACACCACGCGCGTCTGGAACGGGTTGAGCCCCTTCGGTGAGCAGGTCGTCGACGAAATGAACCGGCTCGGCATGCTCATCGACATCTCGCATGTATCCGACAGCGCCTTCTACGACGTGCTGCGTCGCACGAAGGCCCCGGTGATCGCCTCGCATTCGTCGGCCCGGCACTTCACGCCCGGCTGGGAGCGCAACATGAGCGATGAGATGATCCGGGCGCTGGCAGCCAACGGCGGTGTGATCATGATCAACTTCGGCTCCTCGTTTCTGCGCGGCGAATATCAGGCCATGGGCGACTCGCTCCGTCGGCAACTGCGGGCCGAACTGGAAGCGCAGGGCATCGATCCCGAGTCGCCGGAAGGGCGTCGCTGGATGGCGCTGCAGCGCAAGCGTCATCCCATCGGCACGGTGGCCGACGTGGCCGATCACATCGACCACGTCGTGCAGCTCGTGGGCGTCGATCACGTCGGGCTGGGCTCCGACTTCGACGGCGTCTTTGCCCTGCCGGCGGGGCTGCAGGACGTGTCGATGTATCCGAACCTGGTGGCCGAGCTCCTGCGCCGCGGCTACAGCGAGGAGGACCTCGAAAAAATCCTGGGCGGCAATCTGCTGCGCGTCTGGGAGGCCGTCGAAGCCGCCGCCGCCGAGCTGCAGACGCCTTAGCGGTCGAAGACCGTGTGGTAGGGAAGGAACGGGGAGGGCGACCAGAAACTCTCGTTGAGCATGTAGCGATACATTCCGACTGCGCCGCCCAATCCGGCCACAAACAGGGCGGCTTTGAAGCGCCAGTCCATTGGTTCATTTACGCGCCGGTAGGCGCGCAGCATTGCCATCGGAATCAACAGATTCACCATATCCAGCAGACGAGGTGTAACATAAATACCCATGCTGAAAAACAAAATCATAAAAAATAACGAGCTATAAATAATTCTTTTCTTCTGGTATTCAGAAATGTTGCTGAAGGGTATTGGAGCCAACAGTACAAGTCCCAACAGAATACGCGAAAGCCCGGAAAACAAACTTGGAGCTTCCAGATAAGCATAGATTGCCAGTTTTGAAAGAAAGTAGTGTTCATTCAAAATAACCAAAATGGCAATCAAAGATGAAACAGCAAAAATTAAAAACAAATTTTTTCTATTCCACACATTCTCTTTGTTATAATCGAGATTAAACCACAGAAAGAAAAGAGCAAATAAGAGAGAATAATGAAACAGAACAGACAATATTCCAAGCAAAATTGCCTTTTTATACTCTTGTCTCCTATCTTGCTGAAGAGCCAACAACAAAATGGAGAAAGCTATGCCCACACGAATTACATTCATGCTGTAATTATAAAAAAACAGAGGAACAAAAAAAGCCATCAAAAAAAACAATTCCTCCTCATCCGACTTATAAACAAACCACAATAAAATTCCTGCAAAAATCCCAGAAAATGCTCTGACCACCCAAACAGGATCGTCTAGCCACAAATTAAAAACATACATCAGAATCCAGAAGGCGGGCTCAAGGCCTGACCAGGTATCTATACGCGTGACCAATCTTTCATAAGTAGCTGTGTCGGTTCCAACAGAGCCTCTGAAGATCGCAATTAAGCTTAAGAGTAAAATTACCCCTCCAGCAATCACCTTAAGGTGACGTTTCAGAAAAAAGCACATTGCAAAATAATAGTAAACAAGCAGCCATCCTATTATGTATATCATCTTTCGTTTTTCATCAATTTAGATCTTTCCTCTATTTCTCAAAACTTCCTGATATACATGCGCTGTGTTTTCCAGCATACGTTCAAGCGTAAAGTGCCTTTCATATCGTTTTCGTCCACTTTCCCCCATGGAACATCGCAGTGTTGCGTTAAGAATGAGTTGCTGCAAACAGGCTCTCAGTTCTTCCACATGGCCCCGAGCAAACAGAAGGCCGGTGCGCCCATGTTGTACCGCTTCGCTGACGCCAGAGACATTGGCGGCAACAACCGGCAAACCTGCACGCATGGCTTCCAGAATGGTGATGGGAAGCCCCTCGTAATGGGAAGCCAGTACAAAAAGATGGGCCTGAGCCAAGTGCTCGGCCACATCCTTGCGTTCCCCCCTGAAATAAACCTGGTCGCTGATGTGAAGGTCGCGGGCCAGCTGCTCACATGCAGGACGCAACGGTCCATCTCCAATCAGCTCCAACTCCCAGGGAAGGTCACGCAAGCCGGCCAGTGCCCGCAGCACCAATGCATGATCTTTCTGAGGGCTGAAGCGGGCCACCATGATGAGGCGTACTCGTTCCCCTTCTTTTGTCAGCGGGCAGGCCCGCAACTCTGGAGGAATATCCGGAACCCCATTATAGACCGTAATCACCCGTTCAGGTTCAACAATACGATGGCGCAAAGCAAGCTGGCGGTCATATTCGGATACGGTGATGATCTTATCGGCCAGTGGCGCTACCAGGCGCTCAGCTACTTTGAAAAACCATCGCTGGGGATAGCCAATTCCCTCAGTGAATGCCCACCCGTGGGCGGTAAAAACTACGGGAATTCCCAGACTCCGCGCAACCAGCCGCCCTATCCATCCAGCTTTTGAGGAATGGGTGGCCACCAGATCAGGCATAAGCTTCCGGAGCAACTGGCGTAACACCAGCAAACAGCGCATGTCCTTCCAGGGATGAATGGCGCGCTGCAAAAAAGGAACATGAACATAAGGAATACCGGCCGCCTGCACCAGTTCTGAAAAAGAGCCTTCACTGCCAGCCAGAACGGTTACCTGCCAGTCACGCACCCGAAACCCTCTCGCCAGTTCCAGTACGTGCATCTGGGCACCGCCCAATTCATCCGCCCGCGTAATCAGATAAACAACATGCACCGACCCTTTTCTTCCAGCTTCCAACATCAATGTATATGCCGCCGTTCATTCACTCCTGTCCAATATAAAACATCCCGGCCCCTCCACGCATGGGGTCAGCGAGCAAGCACAAACCTCGTATCTGCTTTCTGGATAAGCTGCGTATGTAGACCTCGTTTCATTCAGAACTTGCGCAGGGCGACTCAGACTTAAAAAGCTGCAATCAGCAGAGTATGCGCTTGACTTTCAAAAGCTTAAACATCAGGTCTCTTAGAAATACCAGCTCCCCATATCATCGTAGCTCATCGTTATTTTGTGGGAACACAAATTATATAGCATGCGTTTTGAATATTTAAATTTTACACAAAATAAATTGAATATTAAATTATGAAATGTCTTCACGTAATAACAGGTCTCACATATGGGGGAGGAGAAGCCCAATTAGTAAGAATTACCACCCAACTCAAACTTCGAGGATGGGATGTAAGGGTGGTTTCTATTACTCCTCCTAAAGCATACATAGATGAATTAGAAAGCGCAGGAATACCAGTTACAACGTTAAATATAACCCAGAAAATACCAAGCACTAAATTCTTAAAATTGGCACAATTAATAAGAAGCTGGCAACCAGATGTTGTTCACAGTCACATGGTTCATGCCAACATTCTTACAAGATTAACTCGATTAGTTACAGAAATCCCGGTTTTAATATGTACAGCCCAGAATATTATTGAAAAAGGCCAAAGAGGTTCACTAAAACTACGCGAATTATCTTATCGAATCACTGATCCGCTATGCGACATCACCACGCAAGTAAGTAAAGCAGGCTTGAAACGCTATATTGACATTAAAGCGGTTTCCCCTCATAAAATAAGATATATCCCTAACGCTGTTGACACTACAAAATTTCGTCCTGACAAGACGTATAGAATCAATCTTCGTAAAGAGTTAGAATTAGACAACTATTTCCTCTGGCTTTCGGTTGGAAGATTGGTGGAGGCCAAAGATTACCCCAGTCTGTTTCATGCATTTCAAAAAGTTTTAAGAAAAAACAGAAATACTCGGCTTATGATTGCAGGAGATGGTCCTCTTTACTCGACATTAAGAAATCTTGCAATCAAATTAGAAATAGATCAGTATGTTCTTTTTATGGGTATACGAGATGATATTCCCCGACTTATGAATGCTGCAGATGCTTTCGTTATGTCTTCAGAATGGGAAGGAATGCCTCTTGTCTTACAAGAAGCCGCTTCATGCGCCCTTCCTATTGTCGCCACAGATGTGGGAGGAAACAGTGAAGTTGTTATCGACCAGGAAACTGGATTCTTAGTTCCTCCCAAGAATCCAGAAGCACTGGCTCAAGCCATGCTCAGACTCATGAACTTACCTCTTCAACAGCGCATTGCTATGGGAATCAAAGGCAGGAATTACATGGAAAATGTTTACTCTCTGGATCAAATTGTCAATCAGTGGGAATCTTTATATTTCGAACTAATAAACAAAAAAACAGAAAAAACATAAAGCAAACACAACAAAACACTGATTATCACAACTTCTACAGAATCAAAATTTGATTTCAAAAACTTTACACAAAACAGTACAACAATTCCTGTAGTTACTACCCAACTAACTTTTTTTGATATCAGAGTAAAAAGAATTAATCGCCTTCCCCACCAAATACTAAGCAATAAAGCACAGCTAAAAGCTATCAATGTTGACCATGCTGCAGCAATCATACCCATTCGAGGGATATAAATCAAATTTACAATCAAATTAACAAAAAGCCCACACATCACCACATACAACTGTTTTTTTGTATTTTCAGTCAAATGAAAACTAAAATCTGAATGGTATATACGAATTCCTTCTAACAATGTGCCCCACACTATCCATGGTACTATTTTAGTAGCACCATAAAACTTTTCTCCCAACACCGTTTTCACAATAAGATCAGAAAATTCGGTAACAAAAATGCCGGATGCAAAACCAATTGCCAACAACAATGTTATGTTGTCTGATAAATATTCTTTAACCATTCTTTCCTTTCTATTCTCCCATGCTCTTACGATTAGTGGATATGAAGCCAGGTTTACAACACTGAAAAGTAATATAATAGGTTGATATGCCAAATCATATCCTGCTGAATAAATACCTGCCTTTCCTTCATCGATCAACAATGCTATTAAGAATCTATCAGACGCATTGAGCGCCAAGTTCAAAAATACACTACCAGCTAACGGGAGTCCAAAACGTAATAATGGAATAAATTGATTCCAATTTAATTGAAGCCGTATAGTTCGCCAGTTCTGGTAAACAAAGAAAAGGCCAACTCCTGCCATACTCAATGTCATACCCAGCAGGGGCCCGAACGCCCCCAGTCCGCCCAGAATGAACAACGTGCCCAGACCCAGGGCGCCCACGCTCCGCACGCCCATCGCCCAGCCATACGCGCGCGTCTGCAACCGAGCCCTTAACAGTTCGACATTGAGTTCAAACCAGGCCTGCATCCACAACAACAGCACCGCCACCAGCACCAGACGCTGCCAGTCCCCCACACCGACCAGCCCAGCCGCCAGCCCACCCAGCACGCCCACGCCCGCCATCAGCATCAGGTAAATCCGGCCAATGGTGCCCAGCAAGACGCCTTCCTGCTCCTGATACGCCGGCAGGTAACGCACCAGGGACAGCCGAAGCCATTGAAAAACGGTAAGATTGGCCATGTTGACGCCGGCCAGGACAAGAATGTAGCGCCCATACGCATCCGGCGACAGCAGCCGCGTGTAGACGGCAATTGCCAGAAAGTTTACCAGTGCCGGAATTCCCCGGGCAATCAGGTAATGCAGACTATAGCGCAGAACCATTCATCCAGGCACAGGGCGCGCAAACCGCTTGAAGACGGGCAGCCCAACGCTGGATGCGCAACAGAAGTTCTACAAAAAAGCGAGGCGTCCGGCCTGCCACCAGACGCCCCGTTCTCCATCCGTCGGCCAGGCTTCAGGCTACCGGCTCGGCCTGGCGGATCACTTCGTCGGAGGTGATCAGATGCACGCCGGCCGCCTTCATCTCTTCCCAGGCGCGCGCCAGCGAGCCGTTCGTGTCGATACCGCGCGTGGCGTCGGTGACCACGTACACGTCAAAGCCCAGCCGGCGGCCGTCCAGCGCCGACCACTTCACGCAGAAGTCGGCNGCCAGNCCGACNACGTANAGCGTCGTGATGCCCCGCTCCTTCAGATAACCGGCCAGNCCCGTCGTGGTCTGCTTGTCGTTNTCGTAGAANGCCGANTAGGAGTCGATCTCCTTCCGGAATCCTTTCCGGATGATNAGCTGCGCGCGCGTGGTGTCCAGCTCCGGATGNAAATCGGCGCCCGGCGTGCCCTGCACGCAGTGATCCGGCCAGAGCACCTGNTCGCCGTAGCTGAGCTGGATCGTCTCGAACGGCTTCTTGCCGGGATGCGCCGAGGCAAACGACCAGTGGCCCGCCGGATGCCAGTCCTGCGTCAGGATGATATTCCCGAAATACGGAATCAGTCGGTTGATCACCGGAACGACTGCATCGCCTTCGGGTACCGGTAGGGCGCCCCCCGGGCAGAAGTCGTTCTGCACGTCCACAACCAGCAGCGCCTTCATGGCTCCCCCCGAATGTTTTGGTGAACGGTTTCGCCTCCGTAAGGTAGCGAAGCAAGCCGGAGGATTATTCCGAAGCCTTGACGTATGTTTCAAAAACGTATACTATTAAAACAGAATGTCCAACCTCCCCGCAGTGAAACCATGACGCCCCACCCGTCTGCCATGCCCTGCACGCCGGAACTGGCGCGCACCATGGCCGAAGTCTTCGAGCGCCAGCGGCGGCATCACGCCGCGATCCGTAATCGCACCGTACGCGAGCGGCGACGCCAGCTCATCCGCCTGCGCGAGGCCGTGCTGGATCACCGCGAAACCATCCGGGCGGCACTCTGGGCCGATTTCCGGAAGCCACCGCTGGAGGTGGACCTGACCGAAATCGCCCCCGTCGTCACCGAAGCCCGCTACGTGGCCCGTCATCTGGCCCACTGGATGCGCCCGAAGCGTGTGGGAACGGCGCTGACGCACCTGGGCACCCGTGCCGAAATCCGCTACGAACCCAAAGGCGTGGTACTTATTCTCTCGCCCTGGAACTATCCCTTCACGCTGACGCTTGCCCCGCTCGTGACGGCCGTCGCGGCGGGCAATTGCGTGATCGTCAAGCCCTCGGAGTTTGCCCCCAACAGCGCCCGCACCATCCGGCGCATCATCGAAGAAGTCTTCGATCCGGAAGAAGTGGCCGTCTTCGAGGGCGATCATACGGTGGCCGAAGCGCTGCTGGAGCTGCCCTTCGACCACATCTTCTTCACGGGAAGCCCACGGGTGGGGCGTCTGGTCATGGAGGCTGCCGCCCGTCATCTGGCCTCTGTTACCCTCGAACTGGGAGGCAAGTCGCCCACCGTCGTCGATGAAACGGCCGACGTCGAGCAGGCCGCCGAAAAAATCGCCTGGGGCAAGTTTACCAACGCGGGCCAGACCTGCATTGCGCCCGACTACGTGCTGGTGCATCGGAGCCTGCACGACGCGCTGGTGGCGGCCCTCAGAGAGCAGATCGAAGCGTTTTACGGACCGGATCCCGAAGCCTGGCGGCAGAGCGACAGCTACGCCCGGATCGTCAATGACCGGCACTTCGAGCGGCTGCGCCATCTCTACGAAGATGCGCTGGCCCACGGCGCCCGCGAGGCCATCGGCGGCCCCTGGGTTGCCGAGGAGCGTTTCGTGCCGCCCACCGTGCTGACGCACGTGCCCGACGAGGCCGCCATCATGCAGGAAGAAATCTTCGGTCCGCTCCTGCCCGTTCAGGTCTTCGACCATCTGGACGAAGCGTTAGAGGCCATCAACCGCCGCCCCAAGCCGCTGGCGCTTTACGTGTTTGCCCGGGATGACCGGCGCGTGCAGCACGTGCTCAACCACACCTCGGCCGGTGGCGGNTGCGTCAACGACACGCTGCTGCACTTCAATCACCCCGACCTGCCCTTCGGCGGCGTCGGTCCCAGCGGGATCGGGAAAGCCTACCGCTACCACGGCTTTCTGGCCTTCTCCAACGANCGGCCCGTGGTCTACCGGCGGTTCGACTTTCCGCTGCTGCGCCGGCTCTATCCGCCCTACGGCGAGCAGGCGCAGCGCCTGATCGACCGCTTCCTGCCGTTCTTCTGAGCTTACGCCGTCAGTTCCGGAAGAAAGCGATCGTCCGGTTGCAGGCTGCGCACGAAGGCCACCAGTAGCCGGACCGTGTGGGCCACGTCGTCCAGATCGACCACCTCGACCGGCGAGTGCATGTAACGAAGCGGCACCGAAACCAGCGCGCAGGGAATGCCACCCCGTGTCGGGAAGATGTCGTCGGCGTCGGTACCGGTGCGTCGGGACGACGCCTCATGCTGCACGGGGATGCCTTCGGCCTCGGCCACGGCCAGCAGGCGCTCGACCAATAGCGGGTGGTTGGCCGTGCCGTGCGTCAGCACAGGTCCACCGCCCAGCCGGACGAGTCCGTGTCGCCGTGCGTCGAGGCCGGGCGTATCGGTGGCGTGCGTTACCTCCAGCACCAGCGCCAGGTCCGGATGCAGCCGGTAGGCCACCATGCGCGCGCCGTAGCCGCCCGTCTCCTCCTGCACCGCGTTGACGGCATAGACGGTTGCCGCTGCAGGCGTTTCGGCCAGCGCGGCCAGCACCTGCGCCAGAATGAAGCCGCCCAGCCGGTTGTCGAGCGCACGTCCCACCAGCCGCCGTCCCTGCAGCCGAAACGGGCCGTCGGCCAGCACCACGGGATGGCCTACCCGGATGCCCAGCGCCGCCACTTCCTCCCGGTTGCGGGCCCCCACGTCCACGAACAGTTCGTGCCACTCGGGCACCTTCTCGTCTTTCGTGTCGCGTAGATGAATGGCCGTGTGCCCCAGCACACCGTCCACCGGCCCGTTGCTGACCAGCACCTGCACCCGACGCGCGCGGGCCAGGGCTCGATCGGCTCCGCCGATCGGCGCAATGTGCAGAAACCCTTCGTCCGAAATGTGCTGCACGATGAAGCCCACCTCGTCGGCGTGCGCCTCCAGCATCAGCCGTGGCCGGTCCGATCGGCCACGCTTTACGGCCCAGACCGTACCGTAGCTGTCCTGCTCGACGGTGTCGGCCCACGGCTTCACGTGCTGCACCCAGGTACGCTGCAAAGCCTGCTCGAACCCCGAAGGGCTGGGCGTTTCCAGAAGTTTCAGCAGAAAAGCTTCGTTCGTAGCTTCCATTGCTTTTTTATCTGGTCCGAAAAGTTGACAGCGCCCCCTTCAGTTGCTAATCTCCGGAAAGAGTTCCCGTTCAACCAGCGCACAGGCAGCACCATGGCCGAGTCGACGCCGACCTATCACATGCTGATCGTCGAAGACGACGCCGACGTGGCACAGGCCCTTCAGGATTTCTTCGAGCTGCAGGGCTATCGCGTCACCCACGCCCCGGAAGCGCATAAAGCGCTCGAAATGCTCACGAACGCCCATCGGTTCGATGTGGTCTTGCTCGACGTGATGTTGCCCGATCGGAGCGGCTTCGAAGTGCTACAGGAAATGCGCCGACGCGGGCTGGAGACGCCCGTGCTGGTCCTTACCGGCCGCGGCGAACGCGAGCAGGTCCTGCAGGGCTTCGGGCTGGGCGCCGACGACTACATCGTCAAGCCCTTCGACCCGGACGAAGTGGCCGCCCGCGTACGGGCCATCCTGCAACGAACGCAACCGCCCGACCGGGCGCCCATGCAGATCTACCGCATCGGCGACGTGGAGATCAACTTCAGCACGCACGAAGCCTATCGGGGCTCCGAACGCATCAACTTCACGGCCATGGAGCTGAACGTGCTTCGCTATCTGATCCACCATCGGGGCGAAGTGGTCACGCGCGAACAACTCCTGCGCGACGTGTGGCATATCGTCGGCGACGTCGAGACGCGGACGATCGACCGGCACATCGCTTCGATTCGCAAAAAAATCGAGCCCGACCTGCGCCAGCCCCGCTATATCGAAACCGTCTACGGGAAGGGCTATCGTCTCCGCGCCGAGGATCAATCGACGAACTCCCCGCCCACCAGCCGGTAACCGATCCCGTAGACGCTCTGGATCGGCCAGCTTGCTTCGTCCTCGCCGTCCATGATCTTGCGAAGGGCGTTGATGTGACGATCGATGGTACGGGTCTGCACGGTGGGCGGAAGCTCCCAGACCTCCCGGAGCAATTGCTCGCGGGTGACGGTACGGCCGTGGTGCAGGATCAGGTAGCGCAGTAGCCGGAACTCCATGTCGGTCAGCGGCACCGGCTGGCCGTCACGCGTCACCGTCCCGTCCACCAGNTCGACCTCGATGCCGCCCACCCGAAAGCGGCGCTTTTCGGGCTGCGGCCGCCGCTTTGCGCGGCGCAGGACGGCCTCGACGCGGGCCAGCAGCTCCTCGGGGGCAAACGGCTTGGCCACGTAATCGTCGGCGCCCAGCTCAAAGCCCTTCAGGCGGTGCTCCCGGTCGTTCAGCCCGGTAAGCATCAGGACAGGCGTCATTACCCCGTCCTCCTCACGCAACTCGCGGAGCACCTCAAAGCCATCGCGCCCCGGAAGCCTCGCGTCCAGGATGATCAGATCGTAGCCGGGCACCGTGATGGCCTTCTCGCGCCCCGCCTCGCCGGTGGCGACGGCGTCCACCTCGTAGCCCGCCGTCTCCAGGCACAGCGCCAGCGCCTCGCGTACTTCCGCGTCGTCTTCTATGATCAGCAGACGTGCTTTCCCCATGTTCCCGCTTTTTATCCGGAATCTACAACCAGCAGCGTGCTACGACAAGNTCTTCGCTGCGGCCGTGGCCGGCGTGTCTTCGGTGTCCAGCACCTCGTGGATCCAGCCGCCGGCCAGCACGTCGTCGCCTTCGTAGAGCACGACGGCCTGTCCCGGTGTGATGGCCGGTCGGGGCTCGGCAAAGGCCACGTGCAGCGCATCCCCCTCCTGCCAGACCAGACAGGGCGCACCCTCGTCCTTGTACCGGATCTTGCCGATGGCCGGACGCTCCTCGCGCAGGTCCGGGTACTTGACCAGGTTGATCTGGCGGGCCACCAGCCGCTGACGAAGCAACTCTTCACGTGGCCCGACGGTGATCGTGTTCGTCTCCGGATCGATGTGGGTGACGTAGGCGGGATAGCCGAGCGCCAGCCCGAGACCGTGCCGCTGGCCGATCGTGTAGAACGGATAGCCCCGGTGCGTGCCCACCACGGTACCGTCCTTCAGCACGAACTTGCCCGGGCCGACCTTCCGGTCCAGATCGGGCACGCGCTGGCGCAGAAAACGCCGGTAATCGTTGTCCGGGATGAAGCAGATCTCGTAGGAATCCGGCTTCTGTGCCAGCCGCTCGAAGCCCATCTCGGCGGCCATGCGCCGGATTTCGGGCTTGGTATAGTCGCCCAGCGGCAGAAGCGTCCGGGCCAGGTGCTCCTGCGCGATCCCCCAGAGCACGTAGCTCTGGTCCTTGTTCAGATCGCGTCCGCGCGAGATCACGTAGCGCCCCAGCGACTCGTCGTAGCGAATGCGGGCGTAATGCCCGGTGGCAATGTAGTCGCAGCCGAGCCGATCGGCCCGCCGCAGCAGCGCCGCCCACTTGATGTGCGTGTTGCAGAGAATGCAGGGATTGGGCGTGCGGCCGGCCAGGTACTCCTCGGTGAAGCGCTCGATCACCCAGTCGCCGAATTCCTCACGGATGTCCACGATGAAATGCGGAAAGCCCAGCCGCACGGCTACGGCGCGGGCATCGTTCATGGACTCCAGCGAGCAGCAACCCACTTCTTTGCCCGTACGCACGCCGCTGGAGGTGTAGTCCCACGTCTTCATCGTGATGCCCACCACCTCGTAGCCCTGCTCGTGCAGCAGGGCGGCCGTGACGGACGAATCCACCCCGCCGCTCATCGCCACCAGTACCCGTCCGTGCCGACTCATCTTCTCCCGGGTTCGTTGTTTTCAGGTATGCGCGGCGGTTGTACGGCNGGGNCGGTTGCCCGTTCCGGTGCCTCAGAGCAGGTGCTTCGAGCGTCCGCCATCGACCGGAAAGGCCACACCCGTGATGTAGCTCGCGCGCGCACTGGCCAGAAAGACCACGGCCGCGGCGAACTCGTGCGGCTCGCCAATGCGCTTTAGCGCGGCCTGTTCGGCCCAGCTTGCCTCGATTTCTTCAAGGGAGCGGCCGGTGCGCTGCTGCTGCACCCGGGCCAGCTCCTGCAACCGTTCGGTGCGCGTGTAGCCCGGCAGCAGCGTGTTGACGGTGATGCCCTCAGGCCCCAGTTCTTCGGCCAGACTCTTCGCGAAGCCCTGCACGCCCGCCCGCGCGGCGTTCGACAGATACAGGTTCGGGATCGGCTGCTTGGCCGAAATCGACGTGATCATCAGAATGCGGGCCAGGCCGTTCGGCTCACGGGCTGCGCGGCGCAGGTGCGGCAGCGCATGCCGGCAGAGGTTGATCGTGCTGAGCAGGTTCAGCTCCAGAGCGGCCCGCCAGTCGTCGGCCGTAAAGTCGCCGACGTAGCCGGCCGGCGGTCCGCCGGCGTTCGTCACCAGGATGTTCAGGCCGTTCCAGCGATCGACCACCTGCTCGATCATCCGAATGATCTGCGCCTCGTCGGTCACGTCGCAGACCAGCGGAAGTACCCGGTCTTCGGCCAGGCCGAGTGCTTCGACAATGCGGCGGGCCGCCGCCTGAATGCGCGCCTCCGAGCGCGAGCAGATGGCCACGCGGCACCCTTCGCGGGCCAGCTCCAGGGCTGCTGCCCAGCCCAGCCCACTGCTGGCACCCGTCACCAGCGCGATGCGATCCTGCAATCCCAGATCCATGGCGTCCTTAGCGGATTCTTCGTTTGCCGTTCACCAACTGCGTTTTGCAAGTTAATAAAGGCCAATGAGATCTGTAGACCATCGAGGGAATCTTCACCGTGCCTGAGCGAACGATCATCAAGACCCCCCGTGCGCCGGCGGCCATCGGTCCGTACAGCCAGGCCGTGCTGGTGGGCGACACGCTCTACTGCTCCGGACAGATCGCCATCGACCCGAAGACCGGCAGTCTGATCACCGACAGCATCGAGCGAGAGACCGAGCAGGTGCTGGAAAATCTGGGCGCAGTGCTGCGTGCCGCCGGCATGGACTACAAAGACGTGGTGCGCTGCACGGTGTACATGACTGACATCAACGATTACGCGCAGATCAACGAAGTGTATTCCCGCTACTTCAACGAGTCGCCGCCCGCGCGCGAGGCGGTGCAGGTAGCCGCCCTTCCCCGAGGCGCCCGCGTCGAGATCTCCTGCATCGCCGTCCGTCAGACCCCCTCGACCTGAACGCGCAGCGTCAGGCGCACTTCGTAGACGTAGGTTTCCCCGGCATCCGGTTGCAGCGGCACCAGCCGCAGTTTGGCCCCGAACGCAGGCTTTTTTACAAAAGCGGTGATGTCCGCACCGCTTCGCGGGGCCATCGAGGCCGTCTCGTCGTCCGGGAATCCGGTACGGGACGCCACCTCCAGGTCGCTCAGCCCGGAGGCCGTCAGCAATACCCGGGCTTCGCTGAGCAACTCCGAGAGATCGGTCAAGGCGGGCTGGACGCGCTCAATTTCGGCGGCCGTTACCGCAGCGGCCACCACCTCATTTTTCGTGTAGCCCCCCCGCTGCTGGAGGGCCGTCGTCAGATCGACCGTGTTGACCGACGTGGCCGTGTAGGGCTGGCCGTCGGTCAACGCGTTGCCGCTCACCTCGAAGCGAAACGACACCTCGATCTCCGGCAGCGTCAGCCGCTCATTGGCCGCCGCTTCGCAGCCGACCAGCACTACCGTCAGAAGTGCCGGCACAAGCCATCCCCGATGTCTCCACATGGCTTTTCAGAGTTGAAGCACCGCATGGACCGGCACATGGGACGGAAGCCGCTTACGCCCCTGCAATCCGGTCAATTCGATCAGAAACGCACAGCCGACCACCTCGCCACCGGCCCGCTCGACCAGGCGAATCGTGGCCTCGGCCGTCCCGCCTGTAGCGATCACGTCGTCGTGGATCAGCACGCGGTCGCCGGGCTCGATGGCGTCGATGTGCATTTCGATCGTATCGGTGCCGTATTCCAGTTGATAACTTTCCGCAAGGGTCTGGTAGGGCAGCTTGCCTTTCTTGCGAACCGGCACGAAGCCGGCATCCAGATGGTGGGCCAGCATACCCCCCAGAATGAAGCCCCGCGATTCGATCCCCACCACCTTCGTGATCTCCTGATCCTGAAACGGCTCCAGCAGCGCTTCGATGGCCAGGCGGAGCAGTTCGGGGTGTCCCAGAACCGGGGTGATGTCCCTGAACTGGATGCCTGGCTCAGGAAAATCGGGCACCGTCCGAATGGCCTGCTTGAGCGTCTCCAGCGCCGTCGCGTTCATATTTTCCATCAGATAAGGTTCGAGCCAGCAATCATCGCGCGGCTGGAAACGCCAGTTCCCGCTCGTAGTGTTCCTTGAAGGTGCGCACCGCTCGGAAGATGGCGCTGGCCATGTAGGCCTGGCCTTCCTTGCTTTTGAGGAAAGCCGCCTCCTGCGGGTTGGTCAGAAAGCCCAGCTCCACAAGAATGGCCGGCATCGAAGCGCTCCAGAGCACGTAGAAGCCCGCCTGCTTGACACCGCGGTTGACGCGTCCCACGCGCTCGGCGAACTGCTCCTGCACGAGCATGGCCAGCTTCTCGCTTTTGCGCAGGTAGGCGCTCTGCGCCAGCGTCATCAGGATCAGCTCCTGCTCGGTGAAGTGTTCGTACTGCGACGGATCCTCTTCCAGGCGCACGACGCTGTTTTCCCGTTCCATCACGCGGCGGGCCGCCTCGGTCTTGTGCAATCCCAGGAAGTAGGTTTCGGCGCCATGCACCCGACGATTGCCGGGCAACGCGTTACAGTGGAGCGAGATGAAGAGCTTGCCGCCCGCCTCGTTGGCGATCCGGCCCCGCTCACGCAGTCCGACAAAGCGATCGTCCTTGCGCGTGTAGACGACCCGCACGCCCAGCAGCCGCTCCAGATACTCGCCCAGCTTCAACGCCACGGCCAGCGTGATGTCCTTTTCCCGCACGCCGTTGGCCACCGCGCCCGGGTCTTTTCCGCCGTGCCCCGCATCGATCACGACGGTGTCCAGGTGCCAGCGGTCGGCCACCCGGGGCGTCGGGGGCGTTTCGCTCCCCAGCGCCACCGTCCGCGTCGGCGCCGATTCGCTCGCGGCCGGTTGCGGCAGGGGTTCCGCTTCGGCTACCGGCGGATCGCGCTGCACGATGGTCAGCCCGATGAGGATGTCCGTCGAGTAGCGATCCCGGTAGGCCGCCGCCTCGGCCGTGACGTGTTCGTCCAGCTCGAATTGAAAGACCAGGTGATCGTTGCGGGGCTCGATCGTGTAGGCCCGGATCGGCCCCTGCGGTGGATCGTGCTGCAGATCGGGTGCCGGCTCGGTGTAATAGAGTACAAGCTGCAGGCGATGGGCGTCCAGCCACTCCGGTTCCTGGTAGGCCCCCACGTGATCGGTTGTGTGAATGCGAATCACATAGCCGCTCTGATCGGAGCGTGGCGCGAACGAGACGCGCGTCACCTGCGGCAGCGCATGAGCCCACGCGCTCTCCCAGAAGCACCCGATCAGCAACAGTAGCAGTGCCGCCCGCATGGTCGATACCGGTTCAATCCGCCCCGAGCTGCAGCAAGCTCCGTACCGTCCCTTCAGACCGCTGGTTCAGGTCCTTGCTACAGGAAAGGAAGGTACGACAATTATGTCGTTCTTGCCAGCTGCTCGAACATCTATTTCCGGTACACCTGCGCCGGGTCGAATACCGGGGCGTCGGTTTCGACCAGGCGGTCGCCCTCCAGCTTGCGATAGAAGCAGGAGCGGTGGCCGGTGTGGCAGGCGGCCCCGCCGTTCTGCTTGACCTTGAACAGCAGCACGTCGCCGTCGCAGTCGACGCGCACCTCGCGCACCTCCTGGGTGTGCCCGCTGGTGGCGCCCTTCACCCAGACCTCCTGGCGCGAGCGGCTCCAGTAGGTCATCAGGCCGGTCTCCAGCGTCCGCCGGAGCGTCGCCTCGTTCATGTAGGCCACCATCAGGATCTCGCCCGTCTCGGCATCCTGCGCGATGGCGGGCACCAGCCCCTGCTCGTTGAAACGAACGGCTTCCAGAAGCGCCTGTGCGTCCATGACGTTCCCCGGGTTTGCGGAAAACTTTTCAGGCAAAAATACCGGTTTTGTCCGCCGATTGTCCTTTCTCTACGAACTTTTAACCCCAGACGCCGATCGGCACCTGTTTTGACGCGGCTCCGTCCGGTTCGTTCACCACCCCGAAGCCCATGCTGCGCGGTCTGGCACTCCTCTGCTTGATCTTGTTGCCGGAAGCCATTGCGGCCACTCCGCCCGATTCGCTCGGCCGCCGCGACTTTCTGGCGGCCTTCCGGCGCCTGTCGCCGCTGGAGCAGGACGAAGTGCTCTGGCTGGCCCGGTGCATCTACTCCGAAAGCAACCGTCCCGAGGAGCAGCGGCTGGTGGCCTGGGTCGTGCGCAACCGGGTGGAGACGCGCTACCGGGGCGACACCTACCGCGAAGTGGTGCTGGAGCCCCGTCAGTTCAGTGCCTTCAACCGCCCTACCCCGCGGCGTGATCTGATCCTGAGTCTGACACCGCGTTCGACCGTGCCGGGCTGGCAACAGGCCCTGCGCATCGCGCTCGAGGTCTTCCAGGCGCCGCCTTCGGCCCGACCGTTCCCGATCACCGTGCGCCATTTTTACAGCCCCGTCTCCATGCCCACCGACGATCCGCCCCCGTGGGCAAGCGCCGGTCGGCCCTACCGGGGACCGGCCGTAGCTCACATCGACCCCGCACGGTTTCAGTTTTTCGACGGGATCGATGCCCGGCTCGATCCGGAGCCACCGGCGTATACGTCCCCGCCCCCCACACGCCCGGCTCGTTTGCTGCGCCTGTGGGATCGGCTGCGTCCTTCTGGTCGCGTGCCCCGTCCGGTCCGGCCGGTCCCGCCCCGGCGTCCCGGCCCCCGGTGAACCCGGTGACCGGACGCGGCGTTCGGATGGTGCCATGCAGGTACTTCGCGCCATCGGCCGTTTTCTCTGGACGCTGCCCCGGCGGCTGCTGATCGGACTGGTGCGGGGTTATCAGCTGATCATCAGCCCCCACCTGCCCGACACCTGCCGCTACACCCCGAGTTGCTCGCACTATGCCATCGAGGCGTTCCAGAAATACGGGGCCGTTCGGGGCCTGATCCTGACGCTCTGGCGGCTGGCCCGCTGCCACCCCTGGGGCGGCTACGGTTACGATCCGCCCCGCTGGTTTGGCGAACCCCGCCCGGAATCCTCCAACCCGGAACACCCATGAGCTACGAACTGCATCAGGAATCGGCCCGCGGACTGACCGTCCGCTGCGCCGTCGTCACGATCAGCGACACGCGCACCGAGGAGACCGACCGGAGCGGCACGCTCATCCGCAAACGGCTCGAAGAGCACGGCCACCAGGTGGCCCACTACGCCATCGTGCCCGACGAGCCCGAAATGATCGGGGCGCTCCTGGACGAACTGGCCGGCCGCGTAGACGTGATCCTGACCAACGGCGGCACCGGCATCAGCGGCCGCGACACCACCTACGAAGTGGTGGCCGCCCGCCTCGAAAAAACGTTGCCCGGCTTCGGCGAACTGTTTCGCATGCTCTCCTTTCAGGAAATCGGAAGCGGCGCCATGCTCTCGCGGGCCATCGGCGGCGTCTATCGGGGCACGCTGATTTTTTCCATGCCCGGCTCGCTCAACGCCGTCAAGCTGGCCCTCGACCGGCTCATCCTGCCCGAGCTGCGCCATCTGGTCTGGGAAATCCGGCGCCACCAGCCGACCTCCTGACGGTGCAACCCGACGGGCTCCGGACCGTTAGAGTGCGCCGGAAGCCAGTAACCGTCGCTTGCGCCGCATGGAGGGTTCTTCCAAAACACTGCGTCTGTACAATACGCTCACGCGCTCGATCGAGCCGATCTACCCGCTGGAGCGCAATCGCCTCCGGCTGTATGCCTGCGGGCCCACGGTCTACACGTACGCCCACATCGGCAACTTTCGGAGCTTTCTGACGGCCGACCTGATCGTACGCGTGGCCCAGGCCCTGGGCTGGCAGACGGTCTACGTCTGCAACGTCACGGACGTCGGCCACCTGACTGTCGACGACTACGCCGACGCCAGCGGCGAAGACAAGCTGGAGCGCGCCCTGCGCTCCGAAGAAGGCCGGCGCTTTCCCAACATCTGGGACCTGGCCCGCTATTACACGCAGGCCTTTTTGGAGGACTGGCAGGCACTCAAGCTGATCGAACCGGACGTCCGCCCCCGGGCCACTGAGCACATCCGCCAGCAGATTCTGGCCATCGAGCAACTGGTCAGAAGCGGCCACGCCTACGAAACGCGCCAGGGCGTCTACTTCCACGTACCCAGCTTTCCCGACTACGGCAAGCTCTCGGGCAACCGCGATCCGGAGCAGCTCGCCCAGGCCGTACGCGACGTAGTGCAGGACCCGGAAAAGCGTGACCCCCGCGACTTCGCCCTGTGGAAAAAAGACGAAAAACACCTGATGCAATGGTACAGTCCCTGGGGCTGGGGCTTTCCGGGCTGGCACATCGAGTGCTCGGTCATGTCCATGGAATACCTGGGCGAGACGTTCGATCTGCACCTGGGCGGCGAAGACCTGATCTTTCCCCATCATGAATGCGAAATCGCCCAGGCCGAAAGCCTCACGGGCAAGCCGCTGGCCCGCTACTGGGTGCACACCCGCTTTCTGCTCGTCGAGGGCGAGAAGATGTCCAAATCGAAGGGCAACTTCTTCACCGTGCGCGAGCTGATCTTCCCGCCCGAGGCCGGCGGCCACGGCATCGATCCGATGGCGCTGCGCTACGCGCTGATTTCCGGCAAGTACCGCGAGCCGCTCAACTTCACGCGCAAGCACCTGCGCGATAGCATCCGGATCGTACAGCGTTACCAGGAGGCCACCCGACACGTCGAAGCCGCGCTGGAAAGCGATCGCCCCGGGCCGGATCGGCTTGGCGATCGCCTTTCTACGATTTACGATAAGACACTGGAAGCCCTCTGCGACGACCTGAACACCCCGGTGGCGCTGGCCGCGGCGCTCGAAGGCGTCAGGCTGATCCTGGGCTTCGGCGACCAGCTCAACCGGGCCTCGGCCGAAAGCGCCCGGCGCTGGCTGGAGCAGATCGATGCGCTGCTGGGCTTCGTCTATCCACCGGAGCGTCCCTGCGCGCACACGCGACGGGAGAAAGATCCGTTCGTGGAGAAAGTCGAGCGCCTGCTGGCCGAGCGCGATGCGGCCCGGCGCGCCCGCGACTTCGCCCGGGCCGATGCCATTCGCGAGCAACTTTTGCAGATGGGCGTCGAAGTGATGGACACGCCCGAAGGCACCCGCTGGCGTCGCAAGGTGCTTGTCTGATCAACCTGTAGAACGGCCATGGAAATGCAAACGACACAGAGCGTGACGCTTTCGCTGATCGAGCGTCCCCGTCGGTTGCGCCGGACCGAAGCCATCCGGCGCATGGTGCGCGAAACGCGCCTGTCGGTGGACCAGCTCGTAGCGCCGCTGTTCGTCGTCGAGGGCCACGGCGTGCGCCAGGAAGTGCCCTCGATGCCGGGCCAGTACCGGCTCAGCATCGACGAACTGGTGCGGGAGGCGCGGGAGCTGCACGCGCTGGGCATTCCGGCCGTGGCGTTGTTTCCGGCGCTGGACGAATCGCTCAAGACGCCCGACGGCCGCGAGGCGCTCAACCCGGACGGCCTCTATCCCCGGGCCATCCGGGCGGTCAAGGAGGCCGTGCCCGAGCTGCTGGTCATCACCGACGTGGCGCTGGACCCCTACTCGTCGGATGGTCACGACGGCATCGTACGCGACGGCCGCATTCTCAACGACGAGACGGTGGAGATCCTGGCCCGGATGGCCGTCGTGCAGGCGCAGGCCGGCGCCGACATCGTGGCTCCTTCGGACATGATGGACGGCCGCGTGGGCGCCATCCGCCAGGCCCTCGACGAGGCCGGCTTCACCGAAGTGGCGATTCTCTCCTACACGGCCAAATACGCCTCGGCCTTCTACGGGCCCTTCCGGGACGCGCTCGACTCGGCCCCGCGCCATCGGCCCGGCGTCCCGCCGGACAAGAAAACCTACCAGATGGACCCGGCCAACGCCCGTGAAGCGCTGCGCGAGCTGCGGCTGGACCTGGAAGAAGGGGCCGACATGGTCATGGTCAAGCCGGCGCTCCCCTACCTGGACGTCATCTATCGGGTAAAGCAGGCCGCCGACGTGCCGGTGGCCGCCTACCATGTCAGCGGCGAGTACGCCATGCTCAAGGCGGCCGCGCTGAACGGCTGGCTTGACGAAAAGGCCGCGGTACTCGAAGCGCTCACGGCCATCGCTCGCGCCGGCGCCGATGTGATTCTCACCTACTTCGCGAAACAGGTAGCGCAATGGCTGCAGCCGTAAGCGTACCGGCCATCGCACCGCTCGACCCCGGCGATCTGGAGGGTGGCTTTGTGCGGATGATGGGCCGGTTTCATCTGTCCGGGACGCTCACCGGCGATCCCGAAGCCGACGCCTATCTCCGGCGCGACGCGAACGCCGTGCTGCTGGGGCTGCTCTACGACCAGCGCGTGCGTGCCGAGTTTGCCTTTACCGGGCCGATCCGGCTACGCGATCGTCTGGGGCACCTCGACCTGTGCCGCATTGCCGCAATGCCGCTGGCCGAGCTTCAGCGGCTGTTTGCCGAAAAGCCGGCCGTACATCGGTTCACCAACCGCATGGCCGAGCTGACGCAGGCCGTCGCCCGCCATCTTTGCACCCACTACGACGGCCAGGCCGCACAGCTGTGGGCCGACGGCGCCTCGCTTACGGAAATCCAGCGGCGCGTGGGCAAACTGCCCGGCTTCGGCGAAGACAAACTCCGCAAGCTCCCCTATGTGCTGCACTACTTCGGCCACCGGGATTTCAGCCGGGAGCTGGGTAGGCGGTAGCTTTCATCCCCTGTCGCTTATTCCGTGAACCCTTCAGAAAGGCCCATTTCGGGCCTTTTTTTATTTCTGGCACGGCTGCTCTGGTCGGCAGGATTTAAGTCGCTGCGCCAATGCGCCGATACAGGCGGTAGATTTTGAAAATCGCTTGCCTGAACCGTCCAACCAAACCCGGAAGGAGCCATGTCGTTCGGAGACATGACCCGTATTAACACGAACCTGCAGTCGTTGCAGGCCTACACCTACCTGCAGCGCACCAACAGCGAACTCGGCCTGCGCCAACTGCGCCTGGCCACCGGCAGCCGCATCAACCGCGCCGAAGACGACTCGGCCGGCTACTCCATCGCGGCCAAACTCAAAGCCAAAATCCGCGGCCAGGAACAGGCCCTGGCCAACATCGGCGACGCCAAATCCCTGCTCACCGTCGCCGAAGGCAGCCTCAACTCCATCATGGACATCCTCCAGACCATGAAGGANAAAGTCGTCCAGGCTGCCAACGACACNATGGGCACCGAAGAACGCGACGCCATCGAAAACCAGCTGGCTCAGCTCACCGCCGAAATCGGCGACATCCTCAACGCCACCAAATTCAACGGCAAGGCGCTCTTCGATATCGGAGACGTCGTTCTCAACTTCCAAGTCAATGACTCTACAGACTCACAGGACAACTTTGCGGTGACAATTGACGCGATTTCCAACGGTACAAACTCTGCCCAGGGGGGACTCTTTGCCAGCCTGACCAGTGCTTCGGTTTGGAATGGTGGCAGCTGGAGTTTGAACAACGTTGCTCAAGCCTGGGACGCACTGCAGGCCATCGAGGCGGCCATCCAGGACGTAGCCACACGTCTGGGCAAGATCGGTGACTACCAGAAGCGGCTCTCGTTCAAGCTGGACAATCTGGCCACGGCCAAGAACAACTACGAGGCCGCGCGCAGCCGCATTGCCGACGCCGACTTCGCCTACGAGCAGATGCAACTGGCCAAGCTGCAGATCCTGCAGCAGACGGGTGTGGCCGCCCTCGCGCAGGCCAACGCCGCCCCGCAGGCCATCCTCCAGCTGTTCGGCTAAGAATAAAGCCCTGAAAATAAAAAGCGGTGGCCCCGTGTCTGCCCCACGAGGCCACCGGGCGTCCCCTCCCCCACGATCCACGGGTCCGCGAGCCAACGTAACCCTAATGTTCAACTAAACCGTAAGGGAGGTTCGCCATGGGTTTCGGAGACCTGACCCGCATTAACACGAACCTGCAGTCGTTGCAGGCCTACACCTACCTGCAGCGCACCAACACCGAACTCGGCCTGCGCCAGCTCCGNCTGGCCACCGGNAGCCGCATCAACCGCGCCGAAGACGACTCGGCCGGCTANTCNATCGCGGCCAAACTCAAAGCCAAAATCCGCGGCCANGAACANGCCCTGGCCAACATCGGCGANGCCAAATCCCTNCTCACCGTCGCCGAAGGCAGCCTCAACTCCATCATGGACATCCTCCAGACCATGAANGAAAANGTCNTCCAGGCTGCCAACGACACGATGGGCACCGAAGAACGCGACGCCATCGAAAACCAGCTGGCTCAGCTCACCGCCGAAATCGGCGACATCCTCAACGCCACCAAATTCAACGGCAAAGCGCTCTTCAGCTCTGCCAGCACCGTCTCCCTCCGTTTCCAGGTGGGAGATTCTGCAGCTGCCCAGGACAATTTCTTGGTAGAAATTGAGGCGATTTCGAACACAACAGCTGGACTGTTTGCAGGAATCTCGGACGCTTCGGTATTTTCGAACAAAGGCAGTTGGGGCCTTGACACGGTCGCCCAGGCCACGCATGCGCTGCAGGCCATTGAGGCGGCCATTCAGAACGTAGCCACGCGTCTGGGCAAGATCGGCGACTACCAGAAGCGGCTCTCGTTCAAGATGGACAATCTGGCCACGGCCAAGAACAACTACGAGGCCGCGCGCAGCCGCATTGCCGACGCCGACTTCGCCTACGAGCAGATGCAGCTGGCCAAGCTGCAGATCCTGCAGCAGACGGGTGTGGCCGCCCTCGCGCAGGCCAACGTCGCACCGCAGTCGGTGTTGCAATTGTTCTGACCTTGGCAGCATCCCCAGCTGTCTCCATTTTCCCGATTCCGGGAAGGGACGGTTCAGGCCCCAAAACCCAACACCGGAAACGGGAAGGAAGTGCCAGTCCAATCGGGCTGGCACTTCCTTTCATTTATGGACTAAGCAGCGGCTGCTCTTCGCCGTTCCATCAAGACCATCATTCTGCGAATATCATCTAATAGTTGTTTCAGCTCACCTCTTGACATTCCCGTGCGCACTTTTTTCAGCTTCAACTTGACATCATTTAAATGCAACCACTCCAATATTTCCTCCAACAAATTCAAAGACACCTCCTCATTTACAGGAAATCTTGCATTGGGATTCTTCTCATTAATATCGAATGATTCTGCAATAAATAATATTCCGTTTTCTATTTGCCTCTCTAAAAGCAAAGCAAGGCCACACAAAAAATACGCAGCTGGTTCATTACGGTTAATATTCAACATCTTATTACAAAACAATAATGCTTTTTTTCCATCTCTCTTCTGAAGCGCAGCCTGTGCTGCAAGCATCTGAGCATAAAAGGCATTATTTATATTCCCTTTTGCAAGTGCTTCGCAGTTTAATTGTTCAAAGATTTCAAGAGCACGATCGTACTCTTTTAAAACAAAATATCCAGCAGCAAGCTGATATCCGTAATAGGCCTTAGCTACCTCATTTTCTGCTGTTTCATATTCTTCCTTAAGCAGCGGCAATCTGGGTAAATATTTTTTTTGTAGCTTTTCTTTATTATGAGCATACCCGACATGAATCACATCAATTGGTAAATCGATGGTAGGATATCCAGTCTTTTTTTGATATTCCTTCAGAGCTTCAACAATCTGATTATGCACTTTTCCTGAGTACCGTATTGATTTATCGTTGGGGAAAATACGCTCCTGAAAAGAAACATCTGCTACGACAAAGCTATGAGGTGGCATCAGATTACGTATTCTGAGCCGAACGCAGGTTAGCGTGCTGCGCTGCAATACCTCCCGCAACAACAACCAATCCCTGGGATCGGCAATGTATTCATCGCCGTCCAGAATCAAAATATACCGTCCCGAGGCGCGGTCCAGGCTGTAGTTGCGGGCGGCGGCAAAGGAGTTGGGCCATTCGATTTCCTCGAACACGTCGGCATAGCGCCGGGCGATGTCCTGCGTGCCGTCGGTCGAGCCCGTATCGATGACGACGATTTCGTCCACGTGCGGCCGGGCCAGCTTCAGGCAAGTCTCCAGGTATTCGGCCTCGTTTTTGACGATCATGCAGAGCGACAGCAGCGGTCGCGCCTCGTCGTGGGGCATGGCGGTCGTGGGTTACGTTCAGGGTTTGCGTGACCTGCGTAGAAGAAAATGTGCCAATTCGCCCGGCCACTTAAGCCGCGCCTGCATTGGCCGATACTTCCGTCAGAAGCAAGGCGGCCGCTGCTTCTGCAAGGGAAAACCTGCCTTCCGGCAGGAAAAAGCTTCCGCGAACCTTCAAACCAGCGTATTGCCATGAGCACCGTACATCCCATGCGGAAATATCAGGAGCAGGCCGTCCTCAGCGCGTCCCCCGAGCAGTTGATTCTTAAACTGTACGATCTGGGCATTGCGGCCTGCCGGCGCAACGATCGGCCCAAGGTGCGCGCCGTGCTGGTGGAACTCATGTCGGCGCTGAACTTCGAGGCGGGCGGCGAACTGGCCGAGCGGCTCTATGCCCTGTACGAATTCTGTCTGCGCGAGAGCGCCATCGGCGACATTGCCGTCGTCCAGCGCATTCTGGAAGGCCTGCGCGAAGCCTGGCATGAGGGCGTCGTCATGGCCCGTGCCGCCTGAACCCGAGCGGGACCATCCTGCATAAAGCGCCATGGCTGTCAATCCGCTGCTGTCGGTCTATCGCGCCAACGACCCCTACGAGCAGCTCATCAGCGCGATTATCTCGATCGAAAGCCAGCCTAAGCTGGACCTCCAGGCAAAGAAGGCCGAACAGGAGCGGCTCAAAGGGGTTGTCAAGGACTTCGACAGCAAGCTCTCGGCGCTGCACAGCCTGTTGAAAACGCTGACCGATCCGCTGGCGCGCCCCTTCCAGGGCAAAAGCGCCACCACGTCGGCCACCGAATTCTCCGTATCGGCCGGCGATTCGGCCGCACTGGGCACGCATACGCTGGAGGTGAAACGCCTGGCTTCGGCCGACACACGGATCTCCAAGCAATACACCAGCAGCGGATCGAGCCTGCGCAGCTTTTTCGACACGAACGGGGCACAGACGTTCACCATCCGCGTGGCCAGTCCCACCGATACCGACCCGAACAACCGGGTGGACATTCAGGTGACCGTCAACCCCACCGGCACGACGGACGAGGAAATCCTGAACGAAATCGCCACGGCCATCAACGACGCCTTCCAGGCGGCCGTCGATGCCGGCACGATCAAATCCGATGAGCGCGCCTACGCCTCGGTCATCAACGAAACGTCCAGCACGGCCCGGCTCTCGCTACGCAGCGGGAAGACGGGCTTTACCTACCGGCTGGAGTTCGTGGACTCGGGCGCCGGGCTGCTGTCCGAGCTGGAGCTCAGCAACAACGTGGTCGCCTCCGGCACCGGCGGCGGCCAGGTCAAATACGTGGGGACCAGCGAGACCGACTCCGAACTCAACAGCCAGTTCGTGCTGGACGGTCTGACGCTTTACCGCGATGCCAACCGGGTGACCGATGCCCTGGCGGGCGTCACGCTGGAACTCAAGCAGATCAGCACGTCGCCGGCCGAATTTACCATTACGCCTAACAGCGATGGTATCAAAGCCAAGGTGGAGGATTTTATCAAGAAGTATAACGACGTACTCCTCTACCTGGCGGGCAAGAGCAACGTTGACGGTAAGGCGGAAACGCGCGGCGACTTTGCCGGCGATCCGGTGTTTTCCGGCCTGCGCTTTACGCTCCGTAACGAAGTGGTGCGAAAAGTAAGTGGCCAGCCCACCGAAGGCCCGCACTATATCACCGATCTGGGCATCACCATCAACAACGACGGCACGCTCACGCTGAGCGATGCAGACAAGCTCATTCAGGCCGTCGAGCGCAATCCGCAGGCCGTAGAGAGCCTGTTCTCCGGAAACGACGGCATCGCCACCCGGCTGCTCGCTAAGCTGGATGCTTTTGTAAAAACAGGGGGAATCATTGACCAGCGCCAGGACTCTATTGAGAACAGTATTCGCCGTCTAAATGATCGCATTGCCGACTTTGAAGAACAACTGGCCCGGCGCGAAGAGCAGCTCCGGGCACAGTTTGCCCGCGTGCAGGAAACGATTGCCCTCTTCCAGGGCCAGCAACAATTCCTCAGCGGCTTCCTTTACGGAGGTGGCACGTTTTTTTAAGCGAATCCAATCGGTCCGTATAGACCTTAACCAATAACACCAATTACCAGTCATCCTGGACGCCATGTCCGAGCACGACACGCTGGCAGTGCTTCGCGAAATTCTGGACCTCGGCGAAGCGGTCGAGCAGGCCCTGATCAACCACGAATTCGAAAAACTCCAGGAACTGATCGCACGACGTGGCACGCTTGTCGAACAGCTTCGTGATCATGAACCACCGAACGGCTTCGACCCCGAATGGGAGGTGCTGCGCGTGGCGCTGACGGCCCAGCAGCGACGGCTGCAGGAACTCCTGAGCCAGACCGAGCAGCGCCTGACCCGTTCGCTGGTGGAACTGGAACAGTACAAACAGGCCCGCCAGCACTATCAGGAAGAAACGGCCCCGAAGCGCAGCGTACTGCGTGCCGGCTTGCAGGGTTGAGCAGCATCGCTTAACTTTTCAGATAAAGTGCCGATATTTTCGTATGGAGGGGGTCACCAGATAGCGACCTGATAGCTATGGACGTTCGGGATATTCAGTCGGGTGGATCGCAGCGACTTGACCCGCTGCAGCGCGAAGCGCTGAGCGGTGCGCGCGAGGTGAGCAAGCGGACGGTGGAAAACACGCCGGAAAAGCCGGCTTCGGAGGATCGCGTCGATCTTTCGGAGGCTGCCCGCACGGCCGCTCAGCAGGCAGAAGCCACCCCGGATCTGGAATTTGCACGCCAGGCCTTGCGTAGCGTCCCCTCCATCAGTCCGGAACGGGTGGCGGCCATCCTGCGCCACCTGCAATCGGGCTACTATCAGCAGCCCGCTGTACTCAAGGAAATCGCGGAGCGCATCGTGGAGCAGGTGCTGGCCAAAAGCCTGCCACCGCAGTAGCAATAGCGGCGTATTCGCTCAGGAAATCAATCCCTGCTCGCGATAGCGCTTCAGTTTGTTACGAATCGTGCGGGCGCTGATGCCCAGTTTCTGGGCGGCCAGCTGCTGGTTGTTGTTGGTCTCCTTGAGCGCGCGCAGAATCATCTCCCGCTCCATGTCCTCGATGGTCTGCACGCGTCCAAGGAGCTCTTCTTTTTCTGCCGAGGCGTTCTGTCGCGCCGGTTCGGCATCGGCAAAGAAGTCGTTGAAGACGTCTTCGACCTCGATAACCTCCCGTTCGGCCGAAAGCAGTACGCCGCGCTGCACGTAGTTTTCCAGCTGGCGCACGTTGCCCGGCCAGTAGTACTGCATGAAGCGCTCCATCAGCGCGTCTGACACCTTTTTGGGCGGCAGGCCGTACAGTTCACAGTACTTCTTGATGAAGTGCGTCACCAGCAGCGGAACGTCCGACATGCGCTCCCGCAGCGGCGGCACGCTCAACGGAAACACGCTCAATCGGTGGTACAGGTCTTCCCGGAACTCGCCCTTGGCAATGGCCTCGCTCAGGTTGCGGTTGCTGGTGGCAATGACCCGCACGTCGATCTTGCGCGTCTCCGTGGAGCCCACCTTCTGGATCTCCTGCTCCTGCAGCACGCGCAGCAGCTTGGCCTGGATGGCCAGATCGACCTCGGTGATCTCGTCCAGCAGCAGCGTGCCGCCCTCGGCCCGCTCAAAAGCGCCGGTCATATCTTCGATGGCGCCGGTGAAGGCGCCCTTCCGGTGCCCGAACAGGTGGCTTTCGACGAGCTCGCGCGGCAGGTTGGCGCAGTTGATCGCCACAAAAGGCCCTTCGGCCCGGTCGCTCATCTGGTGGATCAGTCGGGCGAGGATTTCCTTACCGGTACCGCTTTCGCCCTGGATAAAGACCGGTGCCTTGTTGGCGGCCACGCGGGGCAACATCTCTTTGAGCCGATGAATCGTGGGATGCTCCCCCACGTATTCGATGGTCGGTCGGGCGCGGCGCTGTGATGTGCGCGCCGGTTGCTTCGCCCGGGCTTCCTGCTGCTCCCGGCGGCGGGCCAGCGCGGCCTGCACGCGCTCGACCAGCTCTTCCGTTGAAAATGGTTTGGGAATGTAGTCGATCGCTCCGTTCTGCATGGCCCGCACGGCGTGCTGCACGTTCGCGTGCGCCGTGATCATGATCACCTGCAGGTCCGGGTGCTCTTGCCGGATATAGGCGAGTAGCTCCAGCCCGTCCATATCCGGCATTTTGAAATCGGTGATGACCAGATCGAAGGCGTCGGCCTCCTTCTTGAGCACCTCCATGGCCTGCAGCGCATTGTAGCAGCTTGTCAGGCGCAGGCCGTGCCGGCTGAACAGCCGCTCAAAGAGCGTGTGCAGCAGGTGTTCGTCGTCGACCAGCAGGATGTGCGGAACGTCGCGCTGAGGCGCCGCCATGGTAGGCAAACGATTGGTTGGGAGAGCGTTACTGTTCTGGAGATTAACTAAAGATAAGGCTTCCAGGATTCTAAGCCAAGGAGGACGCGCCATCGGCGGCGGGTTCATCGTCCTGCGGCAGAATCAGCGCCATGCAGATCCCGGCGTCCGGATCGTTGTTGGCCAGATAGACGGTCCCGCCGTGCGCTTCGGCGATGCGCCGGGCGATGGGCAGCCCGATCCCGAGGTTCTGTGCTTTAGTGGTGAAAAACGGCACGAAGATCTGCTCGGCCACCTCAGGGGGCATCCAGCCCTCGTTCCAGACCTCGAAACGCAGGGAGCGCGGCTCGCCCAGCACCCGCAACTGCACCACGCCGGCCGGTCCGGTCGCCTCCAGCGCATTTTTCAACAGCATGAAAAGCGCCTGGCGGAGCAGCATGACGTCGGCTCGGACCTGATACCGCCCGGACAGCCGCAGATCGAGCGCCACGCGGGCCGCCTCGTTCTCCTCCAGCATCACCAGGAGTTCCTGCAGCAGCGTGCGTAGCGGACGCCGACCGGGCATCGGATGCAGCGGGCGACTGTACCACTGCAACTCGGACAGAATGCGTTCGATAGACGCCGTGCTTTCAAAGACGCGCAGCGCCAGCTCGCGCTGCTCCGGCGTGGCCAGCGTATCGGCCAGTAGATCCGTAAATCCTTCGATGCTGGTGATCAACCCCCGTAACCGATGGGCCAGCACCTGGGCCAGGTTGGCCAGCAACGCGTCGGAGGTCTCCTGTGCACTGGTGGGTTTTTCGGTCAGAGAAGCCATAAGCAACGCGGGCAACTTCAGGTTGAATGCTCCGGTCCGGTTTCAAGACCGGCCACCTCTGCCCATACCACGTTCACGGCGAAACCGAACGTCCGTTGGGCTGACAAATCACATGCCGTCACACCATGGAGCCGACCCGGCCCCTTCCCTGCTGGCGAACGGCAAGTTTTTCCCCGCTTCCTGCCGCATCTTTTCGGGTGCGGCAATCATCCATCGGCTTAATCCAGTCATATCGACGCCTCTTCAGGATGCTTAAGCCCTGTTGGCGCGCCTGGCACGGTGGTTGATTTTTCGCCCACCGCGTTCCGGTTCGGAAACGAAGGGTCGATCATGGAACCTGCCAAGCTTCAGTTGCTCCGCCACGCCATGCAGGCCTACACCTGGCGCCTGAAGGCGCTGGCGGCCAACATTGCCAACCTGGACACGCCGGGCTACCAGCGCGTCGGTGTCTCTTTCGAGGAAGCATTGCAACAGGCGCGTCACCAGATTCCCGGTCTCCGTCAGCCGGAGGAAGTCGAACCGCGCATGCGGATGGAAAACACACCGCCGGTGCTGGAAGACGAACTCATGGAACTGGCCGATACGCAGATGCGCACGCAGCTGACCACACGGGCCCTGCGTGAGCACTTCGACCTGATGCGCACGGCCATTACCGGACGCACCGGCTGATAAACCCATAACGCCGCCATGCCGCTGCCCACCCGCATCTTCTCATTTTTCCGGACGGCCGCCCGGGGCTTAGAGGCCCAGCGCATGGCCATGAGCGCGGCCACCGAGAACATCGCCAACGCGGCCACCACCCGCACCGATGAAGGTACGCCGTACGCCATCAAACGGGCCGTGCACACCAGCCCCGAAGTCCGCAACCGGCGCTTTTATGAACTGCTCAGCCGGCTGCGTACGGCCCCGCGCACACAGGACCCCCGCCACAGCTCCTCCCCGTCGCTGCTGACGCGCCTGCCGGAAGCCGAGCTGGGTCCGGAAACTACGATCGCCGAGACGCTGCGCCTGCGCTACGAGTACGATCCCACCCATCCGCACGCCGACGCCAACGGCTATGTGGCCTACCCCGACGTGAACGTGGTGGAGGAAATGGCCCATCTGATTTCGGCCAACCGGATCTACGAGGCCAACCTCTCCACCATTCAGGCCGCCAAAGAAATCGTCAAACGAACCCTGGAAATCTGAGGCCATGCCGTACCGGTCTCCCATCGTTTTCTGGCTGTTGCGCTGGCTGCGCCCGCGCGAGCGCGCCGTCCTTCGTCAGGTGAACCTGGCACGTCGCGCGCTGGGCAAGGCGCCTTTGAAGCAGTTGCCGACCGGACAGCCCGGCCACATGCGGCGCTGCCCGCTGGCGCAGGCACTGGACGGGCTCGTCGGCCGGTGCGGCGTAGCCTATGCGTCACACGACACCGCCAGACGGGTCGCCCGAGTCTGGGGTACCGCTTACGAGCCCCGGGCCGGACGCTACCTCGTCTACTTTCCTCCAGAGCTGTCCCGCTTCGTGCAGGACTACGACCTGCATGCTTTCCCCCGACTGGCCAAACGTTCGACCTCCCCGCTGATTGCCGCTTAGCGATATGGACCTGCGCATTCACAACAACTGGCCTTCCTTCCTGAACACGCCGGAGCCGAGCGCGACGCGGCGGCCCGATCCGGCGCCGACGCCGTCCGCTCCGCAAACGCCTTCGGAAACGCCGACGGCGCAGCACGCGCGTCCCGAGGGCGTGACCCAGGAGGAATGGACATGGATCCAGCGTCATTTTCCGCCATCCGAGAAAATGACGCTCCGTCTTTACGGTCCCAACCGCACGCTGCAAACCCTGCAGCCCGGCGGACTGGGGACCCGGCTGGACGTGAAAGGCTAACCTGGTCGCTTTCGTCATGAACGTGGCCGAGCTCCAACGTCTGCGGCAGCTGAGCGGCGGCGACGAGCGGCGATTGCCCACGCCGCGCTCGCGCGAATCGGTCGACGGTGGCTTTGCCGACACACTGGCGCAGGCCATTCAGGAAGTGGACCGCGCCCAGAAGGACGCCGACGAGCAGGTCGAGGCCTTCATCGCCGGCGAGCAGGAAAATCTGCATGAGGTGATGATCTCCATGAACCAGGCGCGGCTCTACTTCCAGCTCATGACGGAAGTTCGTAATCGTCTGCTGGAGACCTACCAGGAACTGATGCGCACGCAGATTTGATGCGGACAGGCCCACGCCGGCCTCTGTTCACCACCCCGTAGTTGTCTCCCAATCCACAGGCTGGAGTTGGTAGTACGAAGATGTTCGAGCAGCTCAAGCAGTTTCTGAGTCGGCTCTCCCCTGGCCAGCGGCTGGCGCTGGGCGCCGTTACGATCGGCAGCATTCTGTTGCTGCTGGGCATTGCCTACTGGGCCGGACGGCCGGAATANGCCCTGNTGTTCGGCGGCCTTTCCCCNTCGGATGCCAGTCGGATTGTCGAGACGCTCCAGGAAGAAAACGTCCCCTATCAGCTCAAAGAAGGCGGCACGGCCATCTGGGTCCCGCGCGATCGCGTCTACGAACTGCGCCTGCGGTTTGCGGGAGAAGGGCTCGTCAGCGACGGACCGGTCGGGTACGAGCTCTTCGACAAAAACACGCTCGGCATGACCGACTTCATGCAGCGGCTGAATTACAAACGGGCGCTGGAGGGCGAGCTGGCCCGCACGATCATGAGCCTGCAGCAGGTCGAGCTGGCCAAGGTCCATCTGGTGTTACCGGAGCGGAGCCCGTTCCGCGAAACCCAGGTGGCTCCCAGTGCTTCGGTGCTGCTCTCACTCAAAAGCGGCGCGCGCCTGACCGAAGAGCAGATCGACGGCATCACGGCGCTGGTGGCCGGTGCCGTCGAAGGGCTCGATCCGGCCAACGTGACCGTGCTGGATGCCCGGGGCAACCTGCTCTCCAATCCGGACGCCGGCAACGCCGAACTCGCCCTCAGCAGCACCCAGCTCAAACTGCGTCAGGCGCTCGAGGCCCATCTGACCGAAAAGGGGCAGTCCATGCTCGACCGCGTGCTGGGCCCCGGTAATGCCATCGTGCGTGTTTCGGCCACGCTGAACTTCGACCAGGCGGTTACCGAGCGACAGCTCATCGATCCCGAAAGCGCCACGGTCATCAGCGAGGAACGCCTCGAAGAGGCCGGCACCGGGGGCGAAGGGTCTTCGGCCAGCTCCATGGTGCGCAACTATGAACTGAGCCGTACGGTCGAACGCATCCAGCAAAACGGCGGCGACGTCGAATACCTGACCGTATCGGTCATCCTCAACCAGCGCTTCGAAGAAGGCCCGGACGGCACGCCGCAGCCACGCCCTTACACCGAAGACGAACTCCGGGAAATCGAAGAGCTGGTCAAAAACGCCGTCGGTTTCCGGCCGGAGCGAGGCGACCGCTTTGCCATTCATCAGACGCGCTTCGACACGCAGATCGACGACCAGATCGCCCAGGAACTCCGCGAGCAGCGCCGTCAGGAGCAACTCAATCTCTACCTGCGCTACGGCCTCATGGTGCTGGCCCTGGGCCTGGCCGTCTGGCTGCTGCGCGCGCTGGTCCGTCGCATGGGCGAGCTGGCCGGCGAGACGCAGGTGCTCATCGGCCGCGTCGACCGTAAACAGGGAGCGCTCGGTGCCCCCGAAGGCGCTTCGGGGGCGCTGCAGGGCAAAGCGGTGCCCGGTCTGGAATCCGGCGAATCCGACGAGGAGCTGGTTTTGATCGACGACATCTACACCAGTCGGCTATCGGCCGAAGCCAAGGCCCGCCTGAAGGCCAAGCACATCCTGTTCGAGGAAGTCCAGAAACAGGTCAACGAAAAACCGGAAGAGGCGGCCGAAATCATCCGGAGCTGGCTGGTAGCCGACATGCAGGATTGAAAACGAACGGGGAGCCATGGCAAACGCCACCAAACAGCAGGCGCAGGAAGTCCCCGAAATGACGCAGCACAACATGACCGGCGCCCAGAAGGCGGCGGTGCTGCTCATCGCCATGGGGACGCAGGCGGCCAGTAAGGTGCTCAAGCACCTGCGTGACGACGAAGTCGAAAAGATTTCTATTGAAATTGCGCGCATGCGCAACGTCAGCGGCGACGTGGTCGAGGCCGTCCTGCTGGACTACCGCGACTCGGCCATGGCCCACGATTACATCGCGCAGGGCGGCCTGCAGTTTGCCCGCGAGGCACTGGAGGCTGCGCTGGGCCCACGCCGCGCCGAGGAGATCCTCATGCGCGTCGAAGCGGCCATGGAGGTTTCGGCCTTCCACCTGCTGCAGACCGTCGAGACCGCCCAGCTGGTCAACTTCATTCAGAACGAGCATCCGCAGACGGCCGCACTGATTCTGGCCCACCTGAACGCGCGCAAGGCCGCCGACATCATCTCCAATCTCCCGGAAGAACTGCGTACCGAAATCATCTATCGGCTGGCCACCATGGGCAAGACGTCGCCCGAGCTGCTGCGCGACATCGAGGACGTGATTCGTCAGCATATCAGTTCGGTTTTCGGTGCCGAGCTGAGCGCGTCGGGTGGCGTGGAAAAAGTGGCCGAAATTCTCAACAGCAGCAGCCGCACCGTCGAGCGGGCCGTGCTGGAGGCACTGCGCGAGCGCGATCCGGAGCTGGCTACTTCGGTCAAGGCGCTGATGTTCACCTTCGACGACCTGGTGCACATCAGCGACCGCGACATGCAGCGGCTGCTGACCGAGGTCGATCAGAAGGACATCGCGCTGGCACTCAAGGCAGCCTCCGGCGAACTGAAAGAAAAGATTCTGCGCAACGTCAGCGAACGCGCCGCCCAGATGATCCAGGAGGAGCTGGAGTTGATGGGACCGGTGCGCGTGCGCGATGTCGACGAGGCGCAGCGCCGCATCCTCGAAACCGCCCAGCGGCTCGAGGAGCAGGAGGAGATTACGCTTTCGCGCAACAGTCAGGAAATGGTCATCTGATAATCTATGGCTACCCGGCGCCGCATCCTGTCGCTGGCCGACTTTCTGTCGGATCGATCCGATCCCCGGCGTTCCTCGCCCGCTCCAGAGGGGCCGGCCCGGCGTCCACCGCCCCGCCTGCATCACAGCCGGGTGCAGCCGGCAGCACAGGATGAAGCCGAGGAGTCCCCAGAATTCCGCTATCGCGGACTGCTACGACGCGCGCAGGCGATCCAAGCACAACCCGTCGAACTCTCTCAGGAAGTCTGGACTTCCGAGGACGACGTGTGGCGCGTGGAGCCCGAGCTGGAGCAATCTTCCGAGGAGGCATCGCCGCCTGCGCTCGATGAGGCGGCCCTCCGGGCTGCGATCGAGGCCGAATGGCAGGGGCGCCTGGAAGAAGCCGTAAATCAGGCCCGCGCCGAAGGCGAAGCGGCCGGCCGTGCCGCGGCCGAAGCGGAATGGGCCCCGCGCCTGCAGGCGCTTCAGGAACAACTGGCTCGTGAGCTGGAACGGCTGCGCCAGGCCTGGGCCGACTACACCCGGCAACTGGAGCCCATGCTCGTCGAACTGGCCCTCGAAGTGGCCGAGACGCTGCTGGATGCCCCCCTGCCCGAAAGCATCAAGGGCGTTTCGGCGCGCACGCTCACCGAAGCCGTCGAGCAACTGGCCCGCTCGGCTCCGCTGGAGGTCTCCATGCACCCGGTCGACTTTCTGCGCCTGCAGGAGCAGGGGGTGATCGCCCAGCTCGAAAGCCGCCACCCTGACCTGCACTGGGATCTCAATCCCGGCCTGAGCGAAGGCGACTGGATCGTCCAGACGCCCACAGCCATGCAGCGACGCATTCGTCAGGAAATGCTGGAGCGGCTGCGCCAGCGACTGGGCCTTACCCCGTCCTCCGACGCACCGGGATCGCCCGAACAGCAGTCTTCTGCCGACGATGCTTAACGGATCCCCCTCCAACTCGTTCGTCGCGCACTGTCTGGAGCAGGTGCGCCGCCATCCGCTGCGCCCGCTCCACTTCGGTAAGGTGCAGAGCGTCGTCGGGCTGCTCATCGAGGCGTCCGAGCTGCCGGCGGCCGTCGGCGAACTCTGCTACATCCACGAAGGACAGGAGCCCGGCGCCCGACGCATCAAGGCCGAAGTGGTGGGCCTGCGCGGCAACACCACGATCCTGATGCCGCTCGAAGAGACCCGCGGCCTGCGGGCCGGCTATCTGGTCGAACCCTCCGCCCTGCCATTGACAATTCGCGTCGGCGAGGCCATGCTGGGGCGTGTGGTGGATGCCAACGCCCGCCCCATCGACGGCAAAGGACCGCTGACGGTCACCGACGAGCAGCCCGTACGCAACGATCCGCCCCCGCCTCTGTCGCGGCGCATGATCGACACGCCGCTGTTTACCGGCATCCGGGCCATCGACACCTTCCTGACACTCGGACGCGGCCAGCGCATCGGTATTTTCGCCGGTTCCGGGGTCGGCAAAAGTACGCTGCTGGGCATGATCGCCCGCCGCGCCCGCGCCGACGTGAACGTCATCGCCCTGATCGGCGAGCGCGGCCGTGAGGTGCAGGAATTCATTGCCGACAACCTGGGGCCGGAAGGCCTAAAACGCTCGGTCGTCGTGGCCGTCACCGGCGATCAGGCGGCCATGAGTCGCGTCAAAGGCGCCAGTGTGGCCATGGCCATCGCGGAGTATTTCCGGGATCGCGGTCTGGACGTGCTGCTGATGATGGATTCGATCACGCGCGTGGCCATGGCCCAGCGCGAGATCGGCCTGGCAGTCGGCGAGCCGCCCACCACGCGCGGCTACACGCCCAGCGTCTTTGCCATGCTCCCCCGGCTGCTGGAGCGGGCCGGTCCCGGCGCGCGCGGTACGATCACGGGCATTTTTACGGTGCTCGTCGATGCCGACGACATGAACGACCCGATCGGCGACGCCGTGCGCGGCATTCTCGACGGCCACATTGTGCTTTCCCGGCGCCTGGCCCATGCCAACCATTTTCCGGCCATCGATGTGCTGCAGAGCGTCAGCCGCGTCATGCCCCGCGTCACGACGGCCGAGCACCGCGCGCTGGTCGAAGAAGCCCGCCGTCTGCTGGCCACCTATCAGGAAGCGGAAGACCTGATCCGCGTCGGTGCCTACGAGATGGGCACGCGGCCCGAAATCGACCGGGCCATCCTGGCCCACGAAGCGCTCATGGCTTTCCTGCGCCAGGGCGTCGACGAAGTTGCCGACGACCCGGTCGCGCAACTGGCCGACATGCTGCGCAGCCTGCCCGCCCGCGCTTCGTGAATTGGCCGACCTTTTGCTTTAACGACAGATACCTCCACAACCGCCGTGTAGTACCCCGCAGCGTCCTATGCAAGGCAAGAAATTCCGCTTTTCGTTGCAAAGTGTGCTGCGCCTGCGGCAGCACCAGACCGAACAGGCCGTAGAGGCGCTGATCCGCCTCCAGCAGGAACGCCAGAAACTGGAAGAAGCAATTGAAGCAGCCCGGCAGAAGCTGGAGCAACTGCACCAGGAACTTGCGGCGCGGCAATCGGCCGTCGATCCGGCTCAGCTTCGCCGCCAGGAAGCCTACTGGTTGAAAGCCCGGCGCCAGCTTCGCCAGCTGGAGCAGCAACTGGCCCGGCTCCAGCAGCAGGAAGCCGAAGCCCGTGCGCTGGTACTGGAACGCCGGCAGGCGGAGGAATCGCTCGAACGCCTGCGCGAGCGGCAATACGCCCGTCATCTGGAAGCCGAAGCCGCCGCCGAGCGCGCCTGGATCGACGAGCAGGCGACCGGAGCCTATGTCCGTAAGCTGCAGCAGCGTGCGTCATGAAGCTCGTGCTTCGCATCGTGCTGGCGATCGTTTTCTTCCTCATCGGCGTGGTGGGGATGTACTTCGCCATGCCCTACATCGCCCCGCAGCGCGTGCAGCAGGTGCAAAGGCAACTCGACAGCCTGCAGGCGATCGCTGAAGGCGATTCTACCCTGTTGGATTCCCTGGCCTTCGACCCGCTCTTCCTGTTTGCCGACTCGCTGGCAGCCACACGCGATACGCTTCGCCAGCTTCGCGACTCGATTCGCTTTCTCAATGATCAACTTCTTCAGTTCAACCAGAGTCTGCAGCAGGTTCGAAACCAGCTCCAGCAGGTGCAGCAACGCCTCACCGCACTCGAAGCACAACGCGCCAAAGCAAAAGAACTGGCCGCCACCATCACACGCCTGGAAGACGCTCAGCGGCGCGCCCTGCTGAGCCAGCTCTCCCCCGAGATTCTGGATCTGCTCTACCTGGAAACCCAGGGACGCGGCCGCACCCTCCTGCTCCAGTCGCTCCCCCCCGAACAGGCGGCCCGCCTGGTAAGCCGCCTGATTCAGAAATCCGGCGATCAGGAGTCCATAGTGACTTCGGTTGGAAGCCAGTAACCGTAATCTTTCCGAGACCATGAACCTGTTGCCCCTACCCTCCGCCTCTCCCGATCAGCCTCTGGCGAACGCCCCTGCCGCGCCTCAGGCGGAAGGCCGACCGCGCCGCTTCGCCCGGCTGCTGGAAGCCGCCCTGGCTTTGTTTTTCCCCGGGGATGAAAACCCTGCGGCCAGCGCTTCATCCGAAAACGACGCGCGTTCCGGACGCGAAATCCTGCCGAAAACGCCGGAAGAACCTGGATCGCCACCTTCGATGCCGACCGGTGAAACGCATCACCCCCATCGTGATCGGAAGAGCCCCCGGTCGGTCTCGCTCGCACCCGAAGTTGCTTCGGTGTTTTCCGGGATGGCGACAGCCTCGCCGCCGACCATTTCCCCGCCCGAGACCTCGACTTCCCCGCATGCCGCATTGCCTGAACAGAAAACAGCATCTGCTGACGAAATCGGGGCCGTTCTGATTCCCCGGGCTGAAACGAACGCGAATGGTTCTGCGCAGACGGCCCTTCCTTCTTCGATCGAATCAGACGAACCGTCCCTTTCCGAAAGAGCCCCGGACGAAACGAATCCAGAAACTCCGGGCCTGCGCAGCGCTGCGCTTCAAGGATCGCAAAGCATGGCGGCCGAAGCTACCCCGGAAACTCCGGTGCCTTCCGATGGCGCTCGCCTTACACAGGCCACCTCTGCGCAGACCCGGCACGAGATGGCGCCTCAGCGACCCGATCAGGCCGAAACGCAGCGCCCACCGGCCATGGCACCGGAAAGTGTTTCAGTGCCAGAGCCAGCAAGACACTCGCCTGCGCCCGTTGCCCCTGAACTGGCAGCCCACGTAGCGCAACAGTCCGGAGCCGCACCGAACCGCGATCATGGCCCTACCGATCAAAATCGATTCGCTGAGACCAGCTCCAGTGCATCGCGCAGAGACGTAAACCCAGGCGCCGCTATCGGGATACGGCCCATTCGCCTGCAGGCCAATCCAGAAGCGGTCAATCAGGAAGCAACGGCGACAGCGCTCACGGAGTCGCGCTCTGCGTCCTCGATGCCCGCCGAACCCGCATCGCAAGGAGAGCCTGCACTGGAGTCCCACCCCCTGCTCTCCACTACGGCCGAAGCGTCTGAACCCGTCAACGTCTCTGCTCCGACGCCGACAGAAGCTGAGGCCGCCCCGGCGACGGCTGTCCGCCAGAAAAACCCCGTGGCGCAGAAGCAGGCGCTTCCCGAGTCCTCCCACGATGGTCCCCCGGCAACCGCCGGAACGCCTGCACAACAGACTGCGGACAATCCTACCCCGCAATCTTCGGGGTTGCATTCTCCGGCGATTTCCTCTGAAGCCTCACACGCGTATCCTTCCAGGAAGGCAACGGATCGTGCCGAAGCCGCAATCGGGCCAGACCACAGCCCGGCAAAACCCGCCGCGTCCGAACCCGACCCCGCGTTCAGAAAAAGCCCCGAATCGGATTCCGCCCGGGAAGTACGACGCACCCCCGAACAGATCGATCGCCCCCCAACCATTCACCCAACCCAAGCAACGGATCGTGCCGAAGCCGCAACCGGGCCAGACCACAGCCCGGCAAAACCCGCCGTTACGCCTGCACAACCTTCCGCCCTTGAGCCCGACGCCTCGACACGCGAAGCCGACCCCGCGTTCAGACAGGACTTCGAAACGGATCCTTCCCCGGATGTGCAACTTGCCGCCGAGGAGATCGACCGCCCCCTGAATGCTTCTCCCTCCACACCGACACTCTCCCCGCAGGCTACGGCCCTGCCGCGGGTGATCCGCACGGCCGCCTGGTTCCAGATGGCCATGGCTTTTGCCGAGCGCGTCCGCCAGCATGTTGACGGACAGATGCTGGAAGTGGAACTGGCCGACGGCGAAGGGACGCTGCGCGTCGAGACGCGCCGCCATCCCGATCACGTGGCCGTGTCGGTCCAGCTCAGCGATCCACAGCTCCGGGCCCTGGTGGCCGCCCACGCCGACCGCATTCAGGAGGCGCTGCAGGCGCAGTACCAGACCGCCGTGCAGTTCTCGCTCTCCGGTGGCGGCGAGCAGGGCGCCCGGCAACAACAGGCCTTCACGCAGGCCCCCGCTCATGGTACGCCGCTTGCTTCCGGCTCAGATGCGTCCGGCCCTGCACCGGCCGAATCTTCCCGTGCACGGGTGCTGCGTCCCGGTAGCCGACATGAATGGATTGGTTAAACCCGTACCGCCATGCCGTCCCTGATCGCTCCCATTGACGAAATCCGCCAGCAGGCGCTGCAGAGCACGCCCAGTGCGCCCGCACCGCCATCGCAGGAGCTGGACAAAGAAGCCTTCCTGCGACTGCTGGTGACCCAGCTGCGCTATCAGGACCCCATCAACCCGCTGGACAGCCGCGAATTTGCCGCACAGCTGGCTCAGTTTTCCACCGTCGAACAGCTGATCGGCATCAACGAGACGCTCGCCGCCCAGTCGGACGCCTATGCCGCGCTGGCCCAAGGCATTCACAACAGCGTGGCGGCCGGGCTGGTGGGCAAGGTCATCGAAGCCGAAGGCGACCGGCTCACCTGGGGCGGCGAAGCACCTGTCCCCTTCCGGATCGAACTGGGCGACGCCGCCCGCCAGGTCAGCATCCAGATTCGCAACGAGGCCGGTGAGGTGGTACGGACGATCCTCCTGGGCCCCAGGGCCGCGGGTGAACATGCCGTGGAATGGGACGGAAAAAACGATGCGGGCGAGGCGCTTCCCGCCGGCACTTACACGATCGAGGTGCTTGCCACCGATGCCGATGGCGATCCGGTAGCGGCCCGCTCCTTCGTGCGCGGACGCGTCACCCGCGTGACGTTCGGCCCCGAGGGCATTCTGCTCTGGATCGGTGACCGCTCGGTGCCCATGCAGTCCGTCCGGGGCGTGGAATCCGAATAGACCTTCCATTAAACCATAAGAAACGCCATGAAGGTACAGGAACTGGCCGCGCGCGTGCAGCCTGTGCCGGGCACGTCGACGTCGCCCACGCAGGCGCCGCGCACGCACGATCCGCCGCGCTCCTCGTTTGCCGAAGTGCTGCGCCAGGTGCAGACGTCCGACGAAGGCCTGCGCCTCTCGGCCCACGCGCGCCAGCGCATCGCCCAGCGCGGCATCGCCTTCGACGACCTGCTGGCCCGACAGCTCACCGAGGCCGTACAGGAGCTGTCGGCCAAAGGTGCGCGCGAAGCGCTGGTGCTGCACCCTGAGGCCGCCTTCATCGTCAGCGTCACGAACCGCACCGTGGTGACGGCCCTCGACCGCCAGGAAATGCAGCAACGGATTTTCACCCAGATTGACAGTGCCTACATCCTGTAACGACTGAACGAACCACCGGCAGGCCCCTTCTGGAATGCCGGTTGCTGCAGCCGACCGACCGACGCTGCAGCGCTCGTCCTGAGCATCCTGTAAAACCAAACGCGAAGTAACGGCCATGATTCGCTCACTGCGCACCGGCGTCTCCGGCCTGAAAAGCCATCAGGTCCGCATGGACGTCATCTCCAACAACATCGCCAACGTCAACACCACCGCCTTCAAACGCGGCCGCGCCGCCTTCAACGAACTGCTCGGCCAGACGCTGCTGGGCGTGGGCCGCACCGCCGGCGGCCGCGGCATCAATCCCGCCTACGTCGGCCTGGGCGTCTCGGTGGGTTCGATCGATGTGAACTTCGCCCAGGGCGCCCTCGAAAACACCGGCGTGGCCACCGACCTGGGCATCAACGGCGACGGGTTCTTCGTCGTCCGCGGCGGTGATCGCACCTATCTGACGCGCGCCGGCAATTTCACGATCAACCGCTTTGGTGAACTGGTGACCAACAGCGGTTTGCAGGTGCAGGGCTGGGCTTTCGATGAAAACGGTGAGCTGCGCTCGGCCGCGCTCGAAGACGTGCGCATTCCCTTCAGCGCCACCGCTCCCCCCAAACAAACCGAAAACATCTACGTCCGCGGCAACCTCAATGCGGA